>WLWG01000283.1_pt1 | contig 55021 bp, 17 predicted proteins | sample 6712871 | NCBI WGS metagenome assembly WLWG01 (sample SAMN12718693, study PRJNA515312) | sponge metagenome | isolation source: marine sponge | host: Mycale hentscheli | place: New Zealand: South Island, Marlborough, Capsize Point | collected 2003-05-01 | reverse complement strand
AAATATTGTCGCAGTTTGTTGGTTTCTGTGGCTAACAACGGGAAAGCCCTCACACTAGTGGGGGTTTTCTTTTTTCACTATATTTGTTTAACTTGTTAATCTCATTAATTTTTAGTATATTATTTAAGTAGTATGGAAGCATTTAACACACCAAACTTACAAGCTCCAAGGTTTAGAGCAGACACGTATGAAGTTCTAAACAAAGAGTTCTTTGACAGATTTAGAAAAAAGTATCCTAAGTATAAAAGCTTAAAGGATAAAGAACTAAGATCAATTATAAAATCTTTTAATAAAAGAGTTTATGAAACTGTAATTGATAAGCGAAATGGAGTAGAACTTCCTGAGTCATTAGGATGGTTATTCATTGGGACTTGTCAAGCGAGTAAAAAGAAAAATATTGATTTTGCTAAATCTAGAAAGTATGGTGTTAAGGTTGCCAACAAGAACTGGGATAGTGATGGTAAGCTAGCTAAGATATTCTTTACTAACGGAACATTAAAACACAAAATTAAGAATAGAGAGTTTTGGGGGTTTACAGGTTGTAGAGAATTTAAAAGAGCTGTTGCTAAAACATATCCAGAAAATTGGAATAATTACATAGTAGTTGATCCAAGACAGAAATTAAAATTAGCATACTCTAAAAAGGTAGCTAATGAAATAAGACTTAAGAAGCAAGACAATGCTTTAAAAGACTATAATGAATTTGACTTATGAGCACAACAGTTGGCGAAGCAATATCAAGAGTAAGGAATACACTTAAAGCTGTTAAGGAAGATCCATTTCTAACAGACAGAACAATCTATTTTTCTATTATTAAATACGGCCAATCTCTCATGAAGAGAGAGGACAATCAGTTAAGACTTATGAAGATTAGTAATATCTTCAAAGTAATGCCTTATGTAGAACTTATAGAGGTAGACAAAGTTGATGCTGCATGTGTGGGTGTATACTCAGGATGTTATTTTAAGAGAACCAAAGAACGTATTCCAGATCTACTTACTGGTATTCAGGGACCTATATTCAGGACTGTATCTTCTATTGATGGTACTATAGAGTTATTTAGAACTGATCCTGGTACTTTTGTTTCTATGACTAAAACAACAACTTTTAAATATAACAAGCGTCAATACTTTTGGTATATAGATGGTTACTTATATTTTCCTAATCTTGCTTGGGATGCTGTAAAGGTAGAAGCAATTTTTGAAAATGATACAGAGAGCTGTGATTCTGATAAATGTCTTATAAAACAAGAACAATCGTTAAACATACCAGATTACTTATTTTCTGAAATAGAACAGTATGTAATTAAAGAATTATCAATGACATTACAAGTTCCACCTGATGGAGCTGATGATGGACAAAACACACTTAGATAATGGATTATAACTATACATTAAAATATAGAACTTTTGATCAACTCTTAGAGGATGTAACTGTAGATTTAAGTTCATTGGCTTTAGAGAATATGATAGAACCTCAGCAGCTTATTAAGCTTGCTAAGAAACTTAATTATGATTTAGGTCTTAGAATCAATCAACAAAAAGAAATAATCTTAGATGTAAATCATGGTAAGGTAAAATTACCTGATGATTTTTATACATTTAATTTTGCATATATATGCGGTGACTTTAAAAGGTCAGTTGGTTATGATGGCTTGGCTGGAGGAACGAATATGCAAGAGGTTAAAATAACAGATGGTAGAATACCTGAAACGTATAGTGATTTTCCAGCAGCTGTTCCAGATCAATGTGATACATCTAAACCTACTTGTTGTTGTGATGATAAAGGTAATGTTGGTACATGTTTAGTACATAACCCTCAACAACCTTATGGCGATGAGTTAACTAAACCTAGAGTTTTTATGAACTGCAAAGGGGAAAGTTACGAACTAATTCAAGTTATTAATTCTTCGGAGACAAGAACTTATACAGAACTTCATCCTCTTAGAATGAAAGCAAGTCAAAATATAGAATGTCATTGTCCTAATTTATATTATAATACAGTAGATGAAGGTTGGATTAAACATGGATTTTTATTTACTAATTTTCAAACAGGAAAAGTATACCTAAATTATCAAGGTCAAATGGAAGATGATGAAGGTAATCTATTAGTACCTGATCACGATCTTTTAAATGAATATTATGAGTATGCTTTAAAATCTAGAATTTTAGAAAACTTATATCTTAATGGTGAAGATGTAATGCAAAGAATGAATTTAGTAGAACAAAGATTAAAGAGTGCTAGAAATAATGCTAAAAGTTTGGTTAACACACCAAACTTTGCAGAACTAAAGCAAATTTGGTCAGCTAATAGAAAAGCTATGTATGGCAAATATTACAACATGTTTATGTCATACTCACCTAACAGTGGTTTTGAAAGAGCTCAAAATAAACTTAGAGTAGTTTAGTTATGGCAAAGAAAAAAAAACAAACTAATACAAGTTTAGATATTAATAAAACTTTTTTTAAAGGTTTAACAAGAGATGCAGACCCTACCTTTATTAAAGAAGGTATGTGGGTATATGCAAGAAATGCTGTAAATAATACTAGAGAAGGAGATCTGGGAACATTATCTAATGAAGAGTCAAATGCACTTTGTGGTGTAATTGGTTCTGATATTACAAGTATTGCAGTTGAAGTTGTAGTTGTTGGAGCAATACCTCTATATTCTGGTAAGTGGGTTATATACTCAGTTATATATAATAAAAGTACTAGTCAAAATGTTACATCTGAAATAGGTTTATTTGAAGAAGATACTTGCAATTACAGACCTATTGTGAGAGATGCATGTTTAGATTTTGATAAGTTTAATTTAATATCAGGATCTTCACGAGAAAAAGAGGATTGTTCTTGGCAAGTATACTGGGCAGATGGAAATAATCCTGATAGACTTTTAAATATAGGAGATCCTAAACTATGGCCTTCTGATGACTATACGTGGTTGGGGGGTTTAGATGGAACAACTACTATTAATTATTATTCAAATGGTGTAGATAATACATTTTTATGGCCAGGAGTTTCATGGAATGAAACTTGCGACTTAGTTGATGAATGTTATATATGTACCAATTTACAGACATTAGATTGTAATAAAATAAGATTAGCAAGTTTAGTTAAGACACCTTGTATTAAAGTAAAAAAAAGTTCTCAACCTGGTATACTACGTAATGGATCATATGCTTTTGGCATTGCTTATACAATCAATGATCAAGTTGTAACCAACTACTTTTCTTTATCTGCAGTACAACCTATCTTTAGTGAAACTGATGAAAAGGGTGCTATTGAACTTGAACTGGATCTTGATACTGAAAACTTTGATCAATTTTTATTAGTATGTGCTAGAAATATAAGTGAGACACCTAGTCTAAAAGATGTAGGATATTATTCTACAAAAACTAAAAAGATTACATTAGACAAATTAGATGAAAGTTTAAGAGGTAATTCAGAAGCAATAGTATTTTCTCAAAATCCAGTTTATGAAACTTCTAAGCAACTAACAAGTGTAAATAAATATTTATTAAAAATAGGTCCTATTGGAAAATTTGATTTTAATTATCAACCTTTAGCAAACTTAATTAAAACCAAATGGGTTTCTGTAGAGTATCCTGAAAAGTATTATATAAATGGTGGAAATAATACAGGATATTTAAGAGACGAAGTATATGCATTTTTTATTAGATGGGTTTATGATACAGGAGATAAATCAGCATCATATCATATTCCAGGAAGAGCCTCAAGAGATTATAATGGAATCAATGAAGAAGACCCTTATACAGATAATGATACTCTACCTGGAGAAGGAAAACTTTACGAAACAATAAATACGGGAATTCAAACTTCTGGATCAGAACCTGGAACTATAGATGATAATGGTGGAGTTATTGTAGCTAAAGGTGATATGGGGTATTGGCAATCTTCTGAATCATATCCTGATAATGATGCAATGCGATATAATGCAACTAGTCAATGTTTTACTAGGCTTGATAATACACCTGAAAATCAACATAAGTATGATCTATGTGGTAAAAAAATTAGACATCATAAATTTCCAGATAATTCTGTAAATAAACATTTCAGAACAGATGGTAATGGAAATTCTTACATTAGATTGATGGGTGTAGAGTTTGAAAATATAATACTTCCAAAAGATAATCAAGGAAATGATATTCCAGGAATAGTTGGATATGAAATATTAAGAGGATCACGAGAAGGTAATAGAAGTATTGCAGCTAAAGGGATTGTTAATAATTTTAGAGATTTTAAGTTACAAGGTAGTACTGCACAAGATAACATGACTGCATTATACGCAAATTATCCTTTTAACTGCATAAGACCTTTAACGAATAATAATGATTTTGGTGATGATGATTATGCTTATAATGACCCATATATATTTAGTCAACCTCCCAATGAAAATCCTGTAGGTCAAAATTTACCTCAAGATTTGGTAAGCTTTCATTCACCTGATACATCTTTTTATAATCCTTTTTTATCTATGACTGAGCTTAAGGTTTATGGTCATTTACAAGGTATAGCAGAACAAAGATTTATTGAACCTAATGGACATCCTGAATTTAAACTGTTAGCAAATACTGTAGTAATAATTACAGTAATAGGAGGTTTATTAAATGCAATATTAAAGGCTCAGGGTGAGGTTCATATAAATTATCCAGGAGGTACTTTTACTAATAATAGATTTCAAGCTTTTATACCAAATCCCGCTGGTGGCCTTTCACCAACTGTGCCTCCTAGTGCATTTACACCTACTCTTGAGCAAACTGCTAGAACAGCAGCACAAACTGCTTCTGCTACATTAGGAACTCAACAAGCTGCATATTTTGCAATAGGTGGTCCTTTACTAGAATCATTTCCCTTTTTAGGGGATTTACCTGATGGTGGATTACAAACTATATATGGACTAAATAGAACTGCAAGTAATGCTGGACCTGGTACTGAAATTGACAATCCTACTTTACAAAAACAAGTTACTCCACAGGAGAGTCTTCCTCCACTTATAGATGATGCTGCACCCATAGGTTTATTTTTATTTAACATGTTAGATGGCGCAGAAACTACAGCTAACTTATTATATCAAATAGCTCCATTTAGACAGTATGCTCTTGAGCAAATAAGTTATGGTGAATATACTACTTTTGTTAATCCTTTAGATCAAAGTGTACATCCTAACAGATTTGTAATGGCTGATGGTATTTATGTATTCAATGCAAATCAAAATTTTCCAGAGTTTCAAAATGTATTTAACAATTCTATAAGATATAAAATCAATAATAAAAATAGACCTAAGCTAGTTACAGTAAGAACAGAAGCTGGTAATGGACAAAATATAGGACCTAGATTTATATATCCTGGATCTGATGCGTTATTAACATCTGATACACCTAGTGTAGATCAATCTTTAATGACATTAGGAAATGCTAAAGATGTATACGATAGTATTGGTGTAGATTTTTCTGAAACAGGTAAGCTAGTTTCATTTACTAATCCAATAGCTAGTAATTATGTTGCTTTAAAATTTAATATAAGAAATCAATACAGACAATTAGATACTATACCACAACTCATAGCAACTCCTTGCGAACAGAAAATTAATTTTGATTCTTTAACTTCAATGGAGTATGGTGTCAATTCAAGTTGCGAAATTGATTTGACACAAAATATAATAAATAAAACAGATGTATTTTTTGGAGGGGATACTTATATAAATAGGTTTACTGAAAAAAATATAATGCCTTTTTTTAAGAACTGGTTGTATAATCAAGTTGACGGTACTAGATTTAATTATTATTTAGTTCCTGCTGTACCTTATCCAAGGTTTTGGGTTAACAGTAACCCATGGGCATTTGGAGAACTATTAGACATAAGTAACCTTATAGATGCAATTACAGGTAATAACTTTGGTAGTGGTTTATTACCAAATAGTTATTTTGAACTAGACGGTTCAGGTTTAAATTTCATAACTCCAAAAAATGATTATTTTTATTTATCCAATAATGGTATTAGAGACTTTTTTGTTGAGTCTGAAGTATTAGTAGATTTTAGAGATAGAGGGGCATTTGAAAAAGATGAATTCTATAGTAAATATAAGTTTACAGACCTAGAAGCTTTATTTAATATGAATCCTGATATTTTAACTGCAGGAAATTCATACATATATGATTATTCTTATAGTATATCTAAATTTACATTTACAGCATATGCAAGTAGAGGAGTTTTACAAACTGATACTTATGATCCTACTGTAGCAGATATATGTTTAACATCTTTACCAAATAGAATAAATTATTCTTTACCTCAGCAAGAAGAAGAAACAACAGACGGTTGGTTAACCTTCTTAAACTTTAATAGAGTAGCATTTAAGGATAATGTAAATTTTGTAAAGAAATATGGAAAGACAGGAATGTTCATTACTTTTGAAAATTCTAGTCCTTTAGTATATCAAGGTGTTGATCAGCGTGAAAATTATATTGGTGTAAAAGCAACTATTGGAGATGGTGGTTTATTTTCAGCTACTCCAGTTACTTTAACAACATCTGATGATAAGTATGAATTTGGATCTTCTCAAGATAGACTAGCTGTAGTATCTACTCCTGTAGGAATGTATTATATCAGTCAACAACAAGGTAGAATATTTACTTTGCTACAGGGTGGTTTACAAGAAATATCTTCAATAAATATGAAATGGTGGTTTAATGAATTTTTACCATATAAGCTTATTGAAGACTTTCCAGACTTTCCTCATGTAGATAATCCAGTAGCAGGTATAGGATGTTCTGCAGGCTTTAATAGTGGAGATAGTATTTTATATTTTTCAAAAAAAGATTATATACTACGACCAAAATATAAAGGTCTAGTGACATATGATCAAGGTGATGTTTTTATATACGCACCCTTAGATAATTCTGAAAATAAATTAAGAATTAAATTAGGAGATCCTATATTTTTTGAAGATGCTTCCTGGACTATAAGTTATGATCCTAAAAATAAACAGTGGATTTCTTTTCATGATTGGCATCCAAACTTATATTTATCTGGCAGAGATAAACATTATACTACTAAACTTGGAGGAATTTGGGAGCATAACGCAGGTTGTAATGACTATTGTAATTTTTACAGTAAGCAGTTTCCATTTGAAATTGGTATACCAATGAGTACTGGACAGACTGTAACTACATTACGTAGTTTTGAATATGTTTTAGAATGTTATAGAAGAGATAATTTATACTGTGTAGATCAGTATCATGTTTTAGATTATAATTTTGATGAAGCTATAATTTTTAACTCTGAGCAAGTGTCTGGTTATTTAAATCTAAATATATTTCCTAAGAATAATATAGCGCTTGCACAAGATTACCCTAAAGTAAATATAAATTCTATAGATGTATTAGTATCAAAAGAAGAAAATAAATATAGATTTAATCAATTTTGGGATATTACAAATAACAGAGGTGAGTTTCCTGATGGTTCAGGATATCCTCCTACAGGACCTTTAGTTCCTGATACAACTAGACTACTTGGTAATTATACACAAGAGCAAATTTGGAATACTCAAGCAAATGGATATATACAAACTTTAAATCCTTTAAACCTAAATTATAACAAAAGTCAGCTTCAAAGAAAAAAGTTTAGACATTATAATAATTTTGTAAAATTAGGTAAGGTTGATAGTAGATCAACAAATATGATAATGAAAATATTTAATAGTAAAAATCAAATATCAATTCGCTAATGAAATTTATTGTAGATAAAAACGGTCAGTGGACAAATGCAGGTAAAAATACTTTTATACCTAATGCTAATGGACGTATTACAATGAAAGGTGTGTATCAAAAAGTATTGGGTATTGATGATAAAGGTAATTCTGCTTTAATGCAACCTGGTGGTGAGTATCAATTCCCAGGTGATGGTGTTTATGAAATTCCATTAAGTGAAGATGAAGCAATGGCTTACGCTGCTAATGGATATATAGTAGAAGAGTTGCCACAAGCTCAAAATGGTATAACAGGTTTAATGAATTTTCAAAAGACTGTTAAAAATCCTAAAACAATTGAGTCGGGTAGAGAACTTGTATATGGAGAACCTGGGTTTGAGGAACAACAGGAATCTAGACGTAAAGATAGAGCTACTATAATTACTGATTTAGTTCCTAAGATTCCAACATCAATACAAGAAGTTGAAAAACTTGTAGATGATTCTATAGGTGGCCCTCAACAAAAAGCAAGAGTTCTTGCTGCAAAACGTACACAAGAAGGAGAAGATGAGCAGGATAATTATAGACATGCTAGTGCGGGAAGATTAACAGCAGAAGCCATACAAAGTAAAACTGGAAATATACCATTTCTTTCTGCAGGCGCAGGTTGGTTAGGTTCTAATATCTTAGGTATTGGTCATGAACTTAGTACATTGTTTAGTGATGATAGACCTTGGCTTGTCAAAGCAACAGAAGCTGCAGAAGATATATACAATAATAATGCAGGTGCTTCTACTGTCTTAAACTCTTTGTCTTCAAAAGAAAATGATGACATTTTATTTTATAAGTCTTTAAATCATCTTTTGCCAGATGGTTATGGTAAAAAAAGACCTTTTAAAAATAATCAAGGATGGACAGATCCTTATAATAATAAAGAAAAAGATGGTGGTTCTGCAGAACTTGATAGTTATGCGCCTGGTGGTGCTTATGGACCAGGTGATGGACTTAGAAGGTTTTTAAGAAACTTTGATAATACTTCCATAGGTTTTCAACCATATAGTAAATTAAATCCAACAGCTAAAAGTTGGACACCTAAACTTACCTTTAATACAGTTATGGGAAGTCCTAAAAAAGGATTTTTAGATACAGCTATAGAAGCTGGAGGAGATAAAGAAGGTTTTACAGGAGGTTTAAATGCTAGATATTTTTCTCCTTATTTGAACAAAACTAGTAGAGGTGCAAGGTTTGATGCAAGAATTGATGGTGATGTTTTTTATGATAAAGGCTATACTGGACTAAATCTTTCAGCAGGTCCAAATTTTCATTTTGGTAGTAGACCTGATAAAGAACTAAAAAGAGGGCGGGCAAGATTTGATGTTCAACCTTTTAATCTTAGAATTGGTGCTGGATGGGATCCTACAAGTATAACAAATGAAGGTTATGGAAGTAATGTTCTGTCAAATACTAATACAGGTACTTCTGTAGCTTCAGAAAATATTGGTTTTGATCCTGGTGGAGATAATGTTGAGTTTGACTGGGGATATGGTGCTTCTGCAAGAGGTGAGTGGAAGCCAAAAGCAAAATGGTTTCCAGGAAGTATTTTTGGTGAGGCTGCTTATAATGCAGATTTACTTGGTCGTCAGACAGGTTCTATTTCTCAAGAAACTGGAAATACTTATTCATATCAGAGTGGTGTAAATCCAGAGACGGGTATTAATGATGGTACAGGTACTGTCATTGCATCTGAAATGAAAAATACATTCAAGCCTCAACATAAATTTAATGTTAAATTAGGTGTAAGAGTTCCTTTAGATGATATTAAGTTTAATAGAAGAAGAGGTAAAACACCTGATGAATTAGATGAAGAGATATCAGTAAAAGAAAGAAAACCTAAACCTGAAAAAAAGATTAAACCTAAAAAAGAACCTAAGCCTGTAGAGGTTGATGAATGGGCAAGACATCCTAGATGGTTACAAGATGGAGGACCAGTTGAATTAAGTGGAGAAGAATTACCAAAAGCTCAAAATGGTATTGGTGATTTAATGAAATTTCAAAAAACTTTAAAAAAACCTACTACTACAACTGTTGTAAAAAAAGAACCAGTTGCTAATAGTCAGGCTGCTCAATTTGCTAAAAATTATAATAAGGATATAAGGAAAGTTAATCAAGCACATAAAGATGCTGGAACAAAACCATTAGAGCTTACTCCTGAAATGATTGCGGAAATACAAAAGCAAGATTTACAAGGTCTTAAGGATTTTGCTTTTGAATTTACAGGACTTCCCGCAACAGCTAGAATATACTCTAACTTAAGAAATGATCCAGTCCAATTTTCTAAAGATGTGGGGAATACTCTTCTTGATGCTTCAACTATTGTACCAGAGCTTTTATATGAAGGAAGCAATTATCTATTTGGAGATGGAACATTTGATCTTAGCGATAAAACAAATATCTTAGGTAATCCATATGGATCAGGCTTAACTAAAAGTTTAGATCTTCTTGCAGCAGCACCTTTATTTGCTGGTGTAGGTAAATTTGGTCAATTAACAGCTAGAAGTTTTAAACCTGGTTTTTATCCAAAGCCAACGAAAGGATTAACCTCTGGTATAAAGCAAGCTAAAAAAATTAAAAACTCACCATCTTTTAAGTCAGAAATAAATTGGGGTAAGTGGAATAAAGATATACCTAATAATAAGGCTCTCATGCAAGAGTATAATGCTATTGAAGAAAGTACAAAAGCTAGTGGTACTTGGATGAAGAATCCTGATGGCTCTGCATTTGCAGGTACACCTGAACAATTTGTACAGCAACAAAGTAAAAACTTTAAAAAAGCATTTCCTAATCCTGTTGTAGATGATGCTGGAAATATTCAAATAAATTATCACGGGAGTGGTGCTAAGTTTAATACATTTAATCCATCAAAATTTTATAGTGGACAATTTGGGAAAGGTGTTTATACAAGCCCTCTTAAGAGCAAAATCTCAAAGTCATATGCTAACCCATTAAAAAAGAGAACTCAAAAAATGGTTTTAAAAAATAATGGTGATGAATCTACGTCCAACTTATATGAACTTTATATTAACTCTAAGAATCCAGGAAACTATGATGATATTGTAGATAACTCAGTTAGTTATATTGGTAATATTAGAAATTATGGTAAAACTGCTGATGATTTTCCAACCTTAGCGGAATGGAAAAATACAAATAAAGAATTTTTAAAACAAAATGCTTATTTAAAAACTGATGAAGATATTTTAAATTTTTTAAATAATCAATCAACGTCTAACCACGGCTTTAATGTTAGAGAAAATTTTAGGTCTGTTTTACCAGAAAATGATTTTTTAAGTATTCCAAGTACACTTTATAAAGAGCAAGTTACTCCATTTTCAAATATAATGAAATCAGCGGTAGGTAATGATGGTATGTTTGATATGACTAATCCTAATATTTATAAAGCAATATTACCTTTAGTTATGGGTACTGGGTTAGCATCTCAAAAAGATGGTGGAGAAAAATTAGATGGTGGCGCTATAGAAGTTGAACTAACTGATGAAGAAGTAGAAAGATATAGGTTAGGTGGATATGTATTAGAAGAGATGCATGAAGGGGGAGAACCTGGGCATGATCACAAGGACCCTCCTAGCTATGAAGATGCTATGCAAGCTTACAAAGATTCAATAGCAGCTAAAGAAGCTTATGAAAAACAATATACTTTAGATCTTGAAGATTATGAAAAAAACAGCGCAAATGCAAAATCTATTTATAATAAAAACTTAAAGCTATATAATACAAAGTGGGATAAATATAGAGACAGTAACGCTTATATTAAATATCTCTCAGATAAGTATGATTATCTGCCTAAATCTTTTGATGACCCAATGCTGGATAATCTAGAACCATCTCCATGGAATGCCATTGAGAAAGTGGAGAGACACAAGCAAAGATCAGTCCGAAAAGATGGAAAAGAATTTGTACATATGAGGGATCATACAACAGCGAACCAAAGATCTGGTTCTGATCCAGATATCAACTTAAGAAGAGATATGATTTTCTGGACCAAAGATAGTGATTTTGGAGATTATAGTAATAGAGCTAAGCTTAAAATGGATGACATAATGATTACAGATCCTAAACTATATGAACCTCCTGCAGAACATCCAGAATGGAATAGATTTTATAGACGCTATGATGGACCACCTGATCAACGCAATGCTATTACATTGTATGGTAAACCTACTCAGAAAAAACCAACTCTTAAAGGTTTAGAGGCTCCTGAATATAATGCGCCAGAACTATTAGAGAAACCTAGCGCTGCAGACTATATAGAATCTATACCTGTTATTAAACCTGAGTTAATTAAGCAAGATGTAACTTTACCAGAGCTTGTTGGTGTACCTGATGATGGATTAGCTGAGGACTATGTTTTAGATGAAGATGGTAATATTGCTGGATCAGTAAGAGTCCCTGCAGGCACTAAACAAAACCGAAAAAGAAACTATAGAAAGTTAAAGAAAGGCAAGTTAGATGGTACTATGGGTGTATTTAATGGTGAACGATTGAGCCATGGTGGTTCACATGATCCTCCTGATAAAAAACCATTATTTGTAACAGATAAAAATAATCCAAGACTGCAAGCTTTTCAAGATAGTTTGAGTTTATATAATCAAGGAGCTAAAGATCGTTTAACTTGGCAGACTTATGGTTCCAGGGCGGCATCAGGACCATACTGGAGAAAAACTGCTGAAGAAGAATTGCCAGAAGGTTATGTAGTTCCTAATCAAAAAATTCAACCTACAGGTAGAAAAATAACTAGAGCAGCTTTTCCTAAGTGGATGTATCCTGATGGATCAGGTAAGGGAGGTAGTGAAGTGTATAAAAGTATTCAAGATACTTATGCTAAACCACAGCAACCTGTTTTTCTTGGTGACGAAACTAATCCTAATTATATAAAATATATAAAGGATGAAGAAGATGCTGCACGTAAACAAGAAATTGTTAATAAGCAACAACAGTTAATAGATGCAGGTTTTAAAATAGGTAAAGCAGATGGAATATGGGGGCCAAAATCTGATGCGGCATGGACTGAATTTGTAAACAAACAAGATGTTTTAAACAGCCCACCTGTATTGGATGCAGTTGAAGAAGAACCTGAAGAAGAACCTGAAATAGAACCTGAAATAGAAATAGATAGATTGCCTGTTATTAAACCTGAACTTACTGTAGATGCATCTCTACCAGAAGAACTTGAAGAACTTGAAGAAGGAGAAGAAAATATAGAATATAAAAGGTTTCCTACAAGACATGTTTCAAAAGTAATAATGCCTAAGATAAAAAAAGGTAAGTTCAAAAGAAATATTTTTGGAAAGGTAAAAGGAAAAACATACAAAGATGTAAAGTGGAGTTATGAACCAAAAAAACAAAAAGAGAAGTTGGAATACCCAGAAGGATTTGTTCCAAGACTTGCACATGGTGGTTCACATGATCCTCCTGATAATTTAACTTTTGCACAAAAAAAACAAGCTTATGATGATAGTCTTACGTTATATAATTATGGTAAAAATCTTTTAAAATATAGGGATAAAGTAGAAGCTTTTCCTGAAGTAACTGAAGAGATGGTTAATAAACCTTGGTTATATGATAAACTTTTACAAGATAGACAGCTAGGTGTATTGAGAGATTTTATGATGGCAGCTAATCCTAAAGTTCAAGAAGCAATTGGAAGTCCACAGTATCAAGAAGCTATTGATAGATTAACTCTATTAAATCAAGAAGATCCTGGATATAGAGGTAACTGGGTTAATGTACCTGGTGGTAATGATACTTATATATCAGAGAATTTTACAACTTATGATAAACCTAATACTCCCCCTAGGTTACCTACAATAAAAGAAGCCTATAAAAATGTAGATAAAGATAAGTATCCTACATATGAGGACTTTGTGTTTGCTGCAGAATTTTTTAAAGACACAGGTACAAATCCAGATCCTTTAGATTTTCCAAGCAGAAGATTACCTCCTCCACCAGAACCTCAATATGAAGTAGAAGATATAGAACCTGAAGTAGAAATAGAAAAGCTAGATGTAATACAACCTGAATTAACAACAAATGGTAATTTAGAAATTATAGGTGACTATGATGAACCAGAAGAACTAGTACGTCCTGATTATAGCAATTACCAAGGTATGGAACAAGTAAGAGATAGATTTAATCCAAAAAGAAGAAAGGGCGCTCATAAAATAAGACAAAGAGTTTCAGCTAAACTAGCACAAGCTCTTACAGGTTATGATGCTGAAAAAATGGATGCTGAAATTGAAGCTGCTGATAAAGAAGGTAGACGTATTAATTTTGAAAATATGGGATTAGGTGCTGTGTCTAATAAAAGATTTAGAAAGAAATATAATAAAGAGTATGACAAATATGAAGAGGCATTAAAGGAGCAAGAGTATTTAAAATCTATACCAAAATTTTTTCAAAACGGTGGTAATAAAAATGATGATTTAAAAAAACAGGCTCTTTTAAAGCAGCAAAAAATTAGAAATAGTTTAAAAGAAGAAGTGGAAGCTTTTAATGAAAAAGAAGCTGCTAATAAAAATTTAATGTTAGAACTCAATCTAATTAAAGATCGTCTTAATAATACTAATACTCCACTTGATCCTTTTAGTACTAGATTTGATCAACAAACTTTTAATCCTTTAACTTTTGATTTAAGATCTAATGCTATAAAAGAAAGTGAACGTTTAGCAGGAGATAGGGCAACTCAAGAAATTGAAGATTTTTATAAAAAACAAGAACTTTTAAAACAAGAACAAATACAAAAAAGTATAGAGATTCTAAAAGATGCAGATTGGAAAGGTATTGGAAACAATATATTAGATGTAGCGTCTAAAAAATTACATCCTTTAGCTTCATCAATTTATAATGTTGCTTCTAATATATCTAATGTGTTTGAAAATTATCATAAAACTTTAGAATTAAATGATGAAGAAGCTCGTGAGCTTAAGGCTCAAGGTTATATAGTTGAAGAAGTTATAGAAAAAGATTCAGTTCCTACAAAATCAACACAAGATCAGGTTTCTGATATAGAGCAGCTTACAGATATACCATCAAAAGATTCTAATCCTATAACAACTTTAGATAATCAAGTAGAAAAAAATAATTATACTTTTGATAATTGGCTAAGTGATAAACAAGAAAGATACGCAAAGACTCAACAAAATAAGCAAGATGTTTTTACACCGATAATGGCTAATCATCCTGCTAATGTATTTAGAAATCAAAATTATAATAATGAAGTTGGTATGTTAGAGGATGTACCACTAACTCCTGCAGAAAAATTTGTAGATGAAACTGGAAAATATGTAGATGCTGCAATAGGATTACCTAAAAAGATATATGAAGGAGTTAATCAATCCGTATCAGATAAGGTTTCTGATTTAAAAGATAAATGGGATAAAACATCTATATTGCCTTCAAATATAGCAGAACCTTTTGACTATATAGATAAGTTTGGATTTAAGGATGGTATAAAAGAATATTTAATAGATGTTAATTCTAAAAATCCAATTGTTAATACTGCAGAACAAGATCAGTTAATATTAAACAATGAAAAATTAAATGAAGATTTACAAGATTTAACATATAAGCTTGGTGATCCAGATGTTTCTGCTGAGGATAAATTAAAATATCAAGAACAATTTAATCAAATTGTTAGTCAAAAAGAAGCTAATGTAGGCAGAGTAAATAAAATTAGAGGAGAGCAAACTGGTTCATTTGATATATGGTTTAACGAACTAGTACCATTCTTACTGAATGAGAATACCTTGATAAAGGGTGTGGGTAATTTAATAGGGAAAGATTTTAGTAAAGCTGGATCGGATATTAAAATAATAGCAAATAAGCTAGGCGTTGTAGATAAATTAGAAAGGTCAGAGTCTATTAATCCTAAATTTGAAACATATGCTCAAAAACTTGAAAGGGAAACAGATCATTACCTAGAAGATAAACGATTTGATGATTTGGATGTTAGTAAAAAAGATTGGTATAGGTGGAGATTTAGAGCAAGCGCATCTAATAAAGATCCTTTTATGGTAAGTATATATGGTTCAAAAGGAGAAAGAAATACAAATGCACCAAATATTTTAGGTCAAGGTGCACTTCTTCACTTTTTAGATCAAAGTCCATTGACAGGTTATCAACATCCTCTTACAAGAAAGTTTATTAAAGATTTAAAACCTAATGATTATATTGGCGTTCTTGAAAAATCAAAAGATGATAAGGGAACCTATGCTCTTAAATATAAACAAAAAAAGGATTATAAAAATATGAATTCTAAAAATAGTTTTTATATAAGAACAAATAAGTTTGATAATATAAACTTTAATCGTAAAACTAAAGATTACAATTTTCCTAACCATAGTTATTGGACTTTAAAAAGCAATGGTAAGTCTGCAATACCTGTTTCAATTGCACCAGATCCTAATTTGTATGATGCTAGTTCAGGTCAGTCTGTAGTATTTATATTTAAATACATGCCAAAAAGTGGTAAAGAACAGCAAAGGTATATTCATTTTGCAGGTTCGCCAAATGAAATTAAAAAGGAAGGTTTTAAAATTAAAAGTGACTATGGTTTGAAAGATGATCAATTAATCATTGGTGTGGCAGATGCAGGTAGTTATTCAGCAGCTGTTAGAAGTAAGAATGGTAGAGTGACAAATAGTTTGTTAAATCAGTCTAATAGTGGATATTGGAATCCTAATAAGTTTACAGGCGCTGGAGCTGTACTTTTAGATTAAACATATAAGGTTTAAAAAGTAAACTAAAAATTAGTATATTATACATAAGTACTTAAATCATGGCAAAAAAGAAATACAGAGTATATAAAGCAGGTGGAGCTAAACAAGGAAAATTAATAAATCCTACTGCACAATTTTTAAATAAAGCTCAGATGGGTATGGAACAATCATCACAACAAATGCCAGCAATGGCAGGTCAACCACAAGTGCAAGATAACCAAGATGAATTGATGATAATAGTAGATCAAATTAAACAAGCTATTCTACAAACTGCACCTGTTGAAGAAGTTTTAGAGTTTATTGTGGTTAATCAGTTAGCGCCAGATCTTATTACTGCTAATCAAGTTTATAAAAAAATTAAAGATGAACTTGTTAATAGTGGACAGCTTGCTCAACAAGAATCATTAGATGTTGAAGCTGCTGAAGAAGAAGCTGCTGAAGAAGAATCTTCTCAAGATATGCCTGTAGCAGAAGAGGGTATGGAAGCTCGTGATGCTGACAGTGCAACAAATGATATTCCTGTTGGAGGTAGATCAGAACAACTTAATAAGTTTATAAGCAGCGTACAATCTCAAAGTAATAAAGCTAAAGCTAAGGAAATGATGGCAGCAGAAGAGCCGCAAGGTACAAATCCTTTTATAGCTAGAGATGGTTTGAGTTTAAATGATAGACGAACCAATAGAAGAATAGCTAGGTTTGCAGATCAAATGTCTCCTATGTATGATTACTCTGATAGACGAAAAATTAGAAAAGGTCTTAACAGCGGTGAAATGAACATGGCTGATGTTTTTAATAAAGCTAACATGCCTGCATTTGAAAAAGATGATAATGAACTTGTTGAAACAATTGATCCAGAAACAGGGTCTAGAATATTTGTCAGAAACAGAAAAGGAATATTTGGAAAATTAAAGCAAGATATATATGCTGAAAATATACCATTGTCTCAACTATCAATGATGTATGGTCCTTCTAGTTATGCTTCTGGTATGTATGGCAATTCTTCTTCTGTTAATGCAATAAACTCTGCTTATTCAAATTCTGCAGATAGAAGATCTCAAATATATTATACTAAACCTACAGTAATAAAAGCTGCAGAAGATGTGAATGATGATAATATTCCTGAAACTGAAGAAGTAACTACTAACACTAAAGGTTCTACTTCTACTTCTGGTTCTACTTCTAGTTCTAGTTCTAGTTCTGGTTCTAGTTCTGGTAAAGCTAAACCTAAAAGTAATAAACCTGTTGTTTCTCCTGCTACTAAGGCATTAAATTCAAAAATACAAAATGTAGAAGAAAGCTATTTTTTAAATAGCTTAACTGATGCTATTATAAGACAAAAGCAGTCAGAGTATAATAGAATGGCAGTACATTCGGGTAATCCTCAAATATCAATGTATGGTCAAGGTGCAATGTGGTTAAATGATATGATACCTGATATGACATACAGAGAAGGAAATGAATATATCGCTGGTCCTAGTTTAGATAGACCTATACAAGATTATGTATTAGGTGATAATGCTTTGAGTGTAGATGAAATTGTAAATTTAGTTGGTGATAATCCAGATTTACTCAGAGAATATCAACAACTATTTCCAACAAATTCACCTGAACATACAGAAATTGAAAGATATATTATAAATAGTGCTGTTAATCAGGGTAAACAATCTGCTGATGAAAGGCAAAAAGCAATTTTAGATGCTAAACCTTTTAATCCAAATAACAATATCTATCAAAAAAATGAAAGTGGTGCGGGTAATATATTAAATACAATGGGTGATATTTTTACAAATCCTGTTGTACGGGATGAGTTTCTTAAAATGTATTCACCTTTTCATCAAGATGGTGGCTACATAGATTCTGCTAATCCTAACCTATATAAGTTTATAGGAGGTGGAGATTATTTTGCTGATGGTGGTATACAATTAAAAGATACCACTGACCCTTATTTAGTTCAAGCTGAAGATGGAATGATGTCTGAACAACCTAATCCTGGTGAAACAATGAAGGATTATTTCATTAGAACAGGTAGAGAGGATCAACTTCAATATATTAGCCCTGAACAACAAGGTCAAGTGTATGGTGAAGGAGAAGCTGGTGTAGCTAGTTTAAATGATCCTTATGCTAATGAGCAGAATCAATATGGGGCATTTACAGATCCTAATGATCCAGATGCCCTTAATAAATCTATAGAAGAACAAGCTGATGTAACTAGATCTATTGCAGGTACGGAAGAAGCTGATAGAGATGTTGATGCTACTAAGCAAGAGGCTAAAAATTTAGGATACTTTGGAGATGACTCTATGAACTTTATGTCTAGATATGATGCTTGGAAACAAGGTGGTAAAAGTCAAAATATTCAAGATGGTTATACATCAGAAAATGAAGTTGGTGAAGATTATAGCGGTACTACTGGTATACGTGGTAGCTATGGTGGAAGACGTAGAGGTGGTAGAAACTTATTTCCTTTTATGAACAGTCTTACGGGTGGAAATAGATTAATAAATAGAAGAGATGATCTATCTTATTTAGAAATTAAAGGTTTACAAAAAGATAAAGACGGTAATCCTTTACCTATTGACATGAGTAGAGTTACAGATTTTAAATCTAAAGCATCATATAACCCTTTTACAGGTAAGTCAAGATATAAAAATAGAATAAAGTTTGGAGATCCTCAAGCTAATACTGATTCTAAAGATGTAAAATCTGATGATAAACCAGGATTCTTTGATAGAGTTAAAGATAAAGCAGGTAGTATGATTGAAGGATTTGGAAATAGAAATAAAGGTAAAGATAAACCTGTTTCTACTAACCAACAACTAGGTCCTTCAGATGAACCTACTTATCAACAACAGATTGAAGGTGATGGAAGAGAGTATGATGATTTGATTATGCGTGATTTTGAGGCAGGTTCTAAAGCAAATCAAAATAGTACTCCTACAACTAGTAATAGAGAATTTTCTAAAGAGATGTATCCTGATAATCGTCAGTTTCAAAGAATAACTAGAAAAAAGCTAAACTCTGATAAAGTTACAAGAGATGATGTAAGGGCAGATGTAGAGTTTGATAGAGCAAGAAATGAAAAAAATGCTTTAATGAATACACCTGGAAATAATTCAGGACAAGCACCTGTTAGAAATACCATAATGGATGCTCCTAATGAAGATGTTCAAATGTTATTGAATCAACAAAATATAACATCTCCTAATTCAACTATAGAGTACTTTGCAGATCCGAGAAGTCAAGGAGGTAGATTTTCATATGGTACAGGCGGTGCTTATAATACATTTCAGTTTGGTACATCGGGTGTTAATAATGCAATGTTAGATGCGGCTAATATACTACAAGGTCAACAACAAGGTATAGAAAATTTAGATAGAGTTGCTAATAACCCTAATGGCGAAATGGCTACAAATTCTAGATATATTGATGGCGAAAGAGTTATGGAAGAAGAGACTGAAGGAGAAGAAGTTTATCAAGATGGAACTATTAGAATGAAGAAAAAAGATCCATATGATGCTAATCTTATAGGTATTGCGGATGTTGGTTTTGGTAGCATGGATCTTATTGCAAATGGTCTTGAAGGTTTGAGAAATGCTAATACTCAAGGAGCTATAACTAATAATGCAATGTTTGCTGATGAAACAGAATATGAACAGCCAGCAAAACGAGGCATGAGAAGTTTAAATACAAGACTTGATATTGGAGATAGTGGAGCTAAATATGCAATGATTAAAGGTCAGAATAGAGCTGAGTTTGGTGGGTTTATGAGAGATGGTGGTCTAATAGAAGGAGAAGTATATGATCTTTCTATGGATGAAATAAAAGAAATAATAGCAAACGGTGGACAAATAGAATTTATATAACATGAAAGTAAGAATTAAAAAACTTGGTAAGAAGGCTTATGGTGGTCAAAATTCTAATTTAGGTTTAGATATTAATCCTACATCTTTTGGAGGTGGAGATTACTCTATGTCAAAAGGTGCTAAAGGTATTGAAGTTAGCAATACACTTACTGCAGATCCTAGAAATCAATCTAATTTAGAAGCTGAAGGTGGTGAGACAGCATTTGGTCCTATATCAGGAGATGCTATTCCTGATCATATGGTTATAAAAGGCCCTAGACATTCTAATGGTGGAGTACCATTAAATCTTCCTGACGATACATTTATATTTAGTGATACTAAAGCAATGAAAATAACAGATCCTGTTATTTTAAAAATGTTTGATAGGAATAAAAAGAAAGGTGGATATACGCCTGCTGAACTTGCTAAACCTTATGACATTAGTAAATATAAAGCTATTCTAATGGATCCTGATTCAGATGAGTTAAGTAGAAATACTGCTGAAATTATGATTAAGAATATGATCATAAAACTTGGTGCTCTTGCTTTAGCTCAGGAGTCTAAGAAAGGTTTTCCACAAGGTATTCCAGAAATGGCTAGACCTTACATGGAACAAGCTGGTATTTCTGAAGAAGATGTTTTGCCCAATATACCTGAACAAGTACCACAAGAAATGATGCCTCCTCAAGAGATGCCTCAACAAATGGCAGAACAACCTATGATGGCTCCTCCAACACAAATGCCAAGTGGAGAACCTATTGCTCAAGCAGCACCTATGGCTCCTCAACCTGGTATGATGGCTTTTGGTGGGCCTGCTGAATTAGATAAGTTTGTATATAATGATGGTGGTTTATATAGAGCTCAGAATGGTGATGGTGGAAAGAAGAAGAAGAGTAGAAGAGATATGACTGAGGAAGAGTTAAGAGCAGAGCTTGATAAACAAAAAAATATACGTAGAAAAAAAGGTACAAAGTGTGGAACAGGATATGTTTTAGTAAATGGTGTATGTGTTAGAGGATCTATAGGAGAAGGTAGTGTAGAAGGTGGTAAAGCATACGAAAGAGAGTTTGCTCCTACTGGGGGGTCTAATGCTAACTTAATAAATGATTTATGTAACTCTATGCAAACTAAAGGAGCTGTACATTATGGAAAGTCTGCATCAGACGTTTTGATATACGCTGGGTATAAAGAAGGAACTCCTTTATATGAAAAACATTTAAAGACTTTATCAGGTTGCCAAGTTAAAGGTAAAGTTGCAGATCCTGAATTTGATGCTTACGAATTAACTCAAGATGAACAAATGTGTGAGTGTGTAGATCCTACAACTAAAGAAACATATACATTTCCATTACCTGAAGGAGAAGAAGAATGTCCTTGTGTAGAGTTAATAGAACAAGGAAAAAGAGATGGTTCTATAACAACTGAGCAAAGAACTAATAATCCTGTGATAAGTGATGTTGATGCTTATCAAATGACGGCAATGGCAAGACAAAACCCTAATGTTGCACCTACACAATTAGTTGCACCAGGTAGAACCGATGTAGTGCCCGCATATGATGAATTATATACTCAAGATATAGAAAGTGCTGCAAGGGAGCGTACTGAAGGTTCTAAACCTACTTCATTGGCAGACGCAGCTGCAATAGGTAGTTCAGCTCAAGCTGCTTTTAATAAAGCTCTAAATGATAGAACGGGTAAAGTAAGAATGAATAATACAGCCACTCAGAATAAATTTAATATAGCTAAAGCAAGATTAGACTCTATTTATGAAAATGCTTTTGCAAATACTATGAGTAAACAAAACATGCTTAATGCACGAAATGCCAATCAATATACTCAAAATAGAAATCAAAAAATTGCAGGTATGGCTTCTTCTTATAAAATGGCTGAAGATAATAAACGTAACTTAGCTTGGTTATTGGCAAATCCTGAAATATCTGAACAATTTACAGCAGACTTTAGAGATCCTTCTAAAATTTATTTTAAAGATGGTAAGAAGGCTACTCCTACAGATGAAATGACTATGGCAGAAAGAGCTGAAGCAGCTGCTCAGATAAATAAATTCTTTCCTGGAGAAATGAATGCAGAAGCTAGAAAAAGAGAATTAGAAAGAAGTGTTTATGGACCTAATGCTAATAAAAAAACACAAACAGTAGCTAAATTTGGCGGATATCTTCCTATACACGTAGGTAACTTGTATACCTAAATAAACTTTTAATATTTAACTATAATATAAACTTTTAATATTTTTATATAATTAATTTAAACTTATAATGGCACGTTATCCTCAAGGAGTAAGGAGTTACATATCACAAATACAGCCTTTTCAATCCGACTTTACATTTTTAGCCTCAGCTCTAAAAGGGAAGCAAAATGCTTATGATAGAAATTATCAAGCGTTAAATAAACTTTATGGCAAAATTTATTATGCGGATCTTAGTCATGAGGATAATAAAGAAAAACAGCAAGAACTTGTAAAAGAAATTGATTTTAATTTAAATAGAGTTGCAGGTCTAGATTTATCTTTAGATAAAAATGTACAAGCAGCAAAGCAAATTTTTCAACCATTCTATGAAGATAAAAATCTTTTATATGATATTGCAGCAACATCTAATGTTAAAGGTTCTATTGCAGGAGCAAAGAGTTTGCAATCTTCTACAAAAGAAGAAGAGTATGGTCAATATTGGAAAACAGGTATTGACAAATTAAATTATAAGTTAGCTGAATTTAAAGAAACTCCAGTAGATCAGTTACAGAGTACAGGATTAGCTGGTGAGACATATACCCCATATGTAAATGTTAAAAAAATTGCAATGGATTATGCTAAAGATTTAGGTGTAGAAATGGAAAATTTATCCTGGAGTCCTGATGGTAGATACAGAATTACAACTACAAATGGTACGGCTGTACAAGAACCATTAGCTCAAATGTTTGAATCACTTTTTGGCAGTGATCCAAGAGTTCAAGAAGTTTATCAAACACAAGCTTATGTAGATAGAAAAAATGCTTCCTATGGAAATGCCGCTAATTTTGGTGGAGATAAGGATGCTGCAGAAATGGATTACCTTAAAAATAAGTATGATTATTTAAAGCAGAGAAATCTAGGTAGGCAGATGCAACTAGAGAATCAATCTACTGTATATAATAATGCTTTAAAAGTATTGCAAACTAAATATGATAAAAGTAAGGATCCTGCTATACTAAATTCAATAGAGCAATTAAAATATAATAAAGGTATAGTAGATAAAAGTTTAAGTTTATCTAAAGCAAGTTTTAGTGTAAGTTCTGATGATTCAACTTTAACAACTACTGGAGGATTTACAAATCCTTATGGAGACCTTAATACTTTAAGAAGAAGAGTAGATGCGGGAATGGCTAATAGTTTAATGGGTGCAGATTTAAATGAAGCTGCAGCTAATTTTGCTAAAGTAACTCAAAAAATAGATATTGAAAAAGATGAATATAAATATCTTGAAGTTGAGCAAGCCTATTATGATAGAAGACATGCAGCAACTATTAAAGCTAACAAAGAAGCTGCTACTAAGAAGTTTAATAGAGAGATAAAACTTAAAGACATTGAAAATAAATTAGAAAGCGGTGCATATGAAATAACATATGATGAAGTAACTGGAGCACCTAATATACGCTTATCTGATGCAGCGTTATATAAATCTGTAATATTAGGTGAAGGAGGTACTGCAGAAAATACTGATGTAATGGAGTTTGTTGATAAAACAGCAAGAGATATTGCTGGTACAGCAATACAAGATACTAAAGTCTTACTAGAACTTATACAAAGTGAAGTTAAAGCAGAACATATTAGTTCTGCCAAAGTAAAAGAAGCATTGGGCATGGGTATATATGAGTTTTCTGAAAAACTTAATGCAGATGCTATACTTTTTGGCAATATGTCTCCTGGTGAAAAAGAAAGCTTTTCTGCTGCAATAGGAAATTTAAGAGAGTTAGTAAATACAAATAACAATGTTTTCCCAGAAACTATTCAAAACAAATTAAGTGCAAAATTTAAATCACTAGAATCTTTTAATGCTAATAATACTGCTGTTACGGTATCTAGACAAAAAATGGCTAATGCTATTACAGAGGCTGCATTATCTCAGGGATACTATGGTGCACAGCATTATTATGATAAAAAAGGAAATGCACGAGGAAGAGAAGCTGTAGCAGCATCTTTACTTTCAGAAGGTATGATAATAAGAAAAGGTCAGTTAGTACAAGGTGATAAAGTAATTAACGGAAAGACTGGTGAGACAGAGTGGGTTTTTCCTTTTGATAAAGATGCTGTTATTAAGTTTAATGCTATACCTGCAATTCCATTAGGTAGAATGATTACATTTTTTGGTGGAGCAAAGCTTGCAGAATGGGCCTTTGGTGATGATAGAGGTTTTTATGAAAGACTTAATGATAAAATGGAGGATTTATCTACAAATAAGTTTGTAGTAGGTCAAGTTCCTATTCCTTTTGCTCATGGTAATGCTTATGGTGGTTTAGGAGCTTTAACTTCTCAAAAGATTGAATTATTTCCTGGAGCTAAAACTCCTGGATACCAAGATGCTTTATATGCAAAAGCTGATATAATGAGAGATCCAACTAATATAGGTAATGTAGTTTCAATTAAAGGTAATGGTAAAAATGGTAAGGATCATTATAATGGGTTAAATGCAACAGATAAATCAGCAGTAAAAAAAGCATTGGCAAGTTTAACAGAACAATTTTTTGTAGACATGCGATCATCTAAAAATAAAGATTTACAGGGATCCTACATACAATATAATAATATGTTTGCTAATGATATTTCTCAAGGATCTATTACAATTAAACCAAGTTTAAAGTGGTTACGAGATTATGCTATAAAAGCACCAGATGCAGATAAAGCTGCTGGTGGTATAGGTTTATTAAATTTTGAAGAAGGTAGTGATGTTGCTGTAAATGGAATAACTTGGGCTATGCCTATAGATGATTTTAAGAATCCAGTGCACCAGCAAAGAACTGGAGATGCTTACAAAAACTGGATTGATGTTATGGAAGAGCCTTACACATGGGTTGATACAGATACAAGATTTAAAGCTACCATGAGTAAAAATGACTTAGGTTTAGGTGGATATGAGATAAATTATACTATACCTTTTTTCAATCCGCAAACGGGTGAATATCAAGAGGTAGAACAGACTGATAATTTAAGTGTAGGAGATGATGGGTTTGGTTTAACAAAAGCTATTGATGCATTCCAAAATACAATATATAGTACATATAAACCTTTTAATAAAGAGCAGTTAGAAATATACAACGCTAGTCAAAAATAATATAATGGCTGAAGAAAATAAAACATTTAATGTAGATCCTAATGAACCTTTAGGACCTTTAGTAGGAAATACAGATGTACCTAGTAATCTTCCTCAAAATTATATGCCATTTAAAGGTGAGGAAGCACAAATAGATCCGATTATTTTTCCACAAGTTGATGCTGTTCCAGGCGCAAATATAAGAAGAGAACTTTTAGGAACACCTTATGATGGAACAACTGAACAATCTTCTGATCCTGCAGATTTAATAAAAGCACTTCGGCAAAATCTTTTAAACACTAGTGAAAAAGCTAGAGGTAGAGATCAATTTTCAGGATACCAAGTTTATGATAATGGTCCAGATGGAAATGCTTTTTATGAAAGGTATGCTGCATTTGGTGATGAAAAACTTAATGAGATAGGATTCCATCCTTGGAGAGACAATGATGCTATTTTTAATGCTAACACAAGCTGGTTTGACAGATTTCAAAGAGGTGTTACAGAAGGTATGTGGCCTTTAATAAAGATGGCTTTTGTTGAAGGACCTAAAGGAATGTATAAAGCTGCACATGGAGACTTTACAAGTACAGATCTTGATGTTGCTAAAAACTGGGAAAGAGCTGTTAAAATAGGCTCTGATACTAGTGGTGGAGCTGGAGCATTCTTTAATGATACTGTAATGAACTTTGGTTACACAGCTGGTATACTTGCTGAAATATTAGCGGAACAATATCTTTTGTTTAGAACAATGGGTAAGCCCGTAAAAGGAGGAGGTCAAGGTATAAGTAGATTTTTACAAAACTTTGGTAGAGCAGGTAAGGCTGTTAAAAATTTTGGAGACTTTGCTAACAAAACAGATGATATAATAAAAGGTGTTACAAAAAATGTAGCAGCTACTAGGAGTTTTAGAGAAAGTATTTTATATGGACTTAATAGAATAAATCCTTTAGAAAATACTTTTAATACAGCAAGAGGTCTTTATCAAACAGTAAAAGGAGGTAAGAATATAGATAACATGGCTATTTTATCAAAGACAGCTGGGTCACTATATAGAGATTTACAATTTTTAAACTTAACAACTTCTGAAAGTAGAATAGAAGCTGGTATGGTTGAAAATCATTTAAGAGATGATTACTATAGTAAATATGTAGCTAAAACTGGACGTTATCCTAATAAAAGTGATCTTGATGCAATGAATCAACTTGCTAAAAAAGGTAGCATGGAGGTCTTTGGAAGTAATCAACTTGTTATATATTTAACTAATAAAATTACATTTGGTAATTTAGCTGGTAGAGGTGGTACACTTGGCTTTTTTAAAGGAGCTAGCAAAGATATAGCAAAAATAGGTGATGCTACTTATGGTACTTATGGTAAGGTAATATTTAATACTGCTAAAAAACAAATTCAGTTTGAGGCAAATAATTTAAAATCAATTGCTTCAGCTTGGTTTAGAGAACCAGGTTTTAAGACAGCTGCAAAAACAATAGGTTATTTTAAAAGAAATATATCAGAAGGTCTGCAGGAAAACTTTCAGGAAAGTATAGCAAGAGCTGTGGAAAGTCATTACAAAGAAGCTTTTGATAGCGTTGCTCTTTCTAGACAAACATTTACAAGAGCATTAAATAAAATGAGTTTAGAAGACTTAGAAGGAGATTCTGTATTTGGTGTTTTTAATACACCAGTAGATACATATGCAAAAGAACTTAAGCATGAATTTACTAGTAAACAAGGTTTAAAAACTTTTTTATCTGGAGCTTTAATGGGAGTCTTTAGTGCACCTATGAATGCCGCAGCAGGTTATTTAAACATACAGTTTAATAGAATGTATGATCAAGGTGGTTACGAAAATTGGAAAAAAGACAAAAAAAAGACTACTAAAAATCTTGTAAATATTTTAAGAGCTAATTCAGACATTAACGATTTTTTAAATAATAGGTATTTTAATTTAGCTAATCAAGATATTATTAATGATATTAAAGCAAAGGCTAATATAAAAGATGATAAAGATTCTGATTTAGATTTTTTAATATCTGCAATAGGTGTATTTCAATCAAGAGGTGTTTCAGATATAATGATTCAAAAGTTTGAAAGTTTTTTAGAAATGACAGATAAAGAACTTCTTGATGCTACATCAAAGAAAACTGGTTTATCTGATCCTAATGAAATTAGAACTAGAATTTCTAAAATGACAGCTAAGTTAGGCTTAATTAAAAATAACTTTGAACAGGTTCAAAGCATGTATCCTAATCCTGTTAATCCTAACAATCTTAGAAATGCAGGTTTAACAAGTGAGCAAATGTTAGAAAAAATGACATTGTATTCTGCGTGGGAAGAAGCTATTAAAAATTATGTATATTTTAATGAATCTTTTCAAGATACTGCTAAAAGAATAAAATCTATATCAGAATCTTATTTGCAAGGTTCAAGTGTGGGAAGTGCAGACTATAGTGCAGCTAGAGTAATATTTAGACCTGAAACTGTTGATTCTCAAATTGAATTATTAGAATCTGAACTAGATGCAGAAAACCAAAAACCTAAAGCTGACCCTAAAAAGATAGCATCTACTCAAAAACAAATTGAAGCATTAAAATCTTTTCAATCTGCATATGATAACTTTATTAAATATTATGATCGTAAAGGTAAAGCTCAACAGGCTCGTGAACAATTAAAAGATGAATTAAAAAAAGAACCTACTAGCAAACAAATAGAAGAAAGGTTAGATCAAATGATGGGTAATGAAAAAGATCAATTAGATGCTATTTCAAAATTAAAAACTGCTCATGATAATTATATTAAAATTTTAGCTGAATCTACAAATGGAACTATACTTAACCAACAAATTGAAGATGGTTTTCATAAACTTTTAGATTATTATAAACTTATTGAAGAAAATAAAACAATGGCTAAAGCTATTGATGTGTTTAGCAGCCCAGAAGGATTCATGGACATGGTTTCTAGAAATCAGGCTTTCATGAAAAGAATGTATAGAAATAAAGAACAGTACTATGAAAAAATAGTAAAGGATGAAATTAAAAGAATAGAAGATAATACTCTTTTAAATCTTCTAGCAAATCAAGGATTATATGTCAGTAAAGAAGATTTTGCGCAATGGGTAAAAGATAAAACAGCTCCTTCTGAAATATTTGACCACAAGAGAAAACTCGTATATAAAAAAGGTACAGATGAATATAATAGTGTTTATAATTTAACTTTTGCTAAAGCTGATCAATTACAAAAAGATAATTTTTCTTCTCAAGTTACATATACGGATAAAAAGTATCAAGAACAATTAGATGCTCTCACAGGTGAGTTTGAGAAAAGAGCTAATGAGCTGCCTAAAGAAAACACAAGAGTTGATCAAGAAAATGATATTGAATTAATTGATGGTAAAATAACTCTTTCTAGATTAAATGAAGAACTTCCTTTAGGTGCTTATGTAGAAGTAAAATCAGAAGGTAAAGAAGAATCTATAACATACTATAAAGATGGAGAAGGTAAATTAAGATTTGAAGACGGTATTGGAAATGAAGTTAATGTAGAAGAGGAATTATCTTTTAATGAAGTTACTATCTATAGAATGCAAATGAGGCCTAAAGCTAGTCTTCTAGAAGCTTTGCAAAAAGAATATGATGCTGCTGTAGAACAACTTGAAAAGGACTACTTAGCTGATAAAAAGCTTGAGGAAGGTGAAGGAGGTCCTATATCTAAAAAGGTATTTTCTGTTGATGATGATTTTAAAGACATGCCTTTAAGTCTTCAAAAACAAATAGATGAGTCTTTTCAAACTACACTTAGCGAACAAGACTATATTAATTTAACCAATGAAGAAAAGTTAAATAGCCTTGATAAATATGTTAAAGAAGGCAGCATAGAAGTTAAAGAAATTATAGATGAATATAATAAAAAGATTCAAGAGAAAAGAGATAATAGAGAAAAGGCTGTAAAAAAGGATTTTAAATTCATTTTTAATGACAAAGAAATAGATACTGCTGGTAAAGAGTCTCCTGAATTAAGATCTCTTTTAAATCAAGTAAATAGACAAATAGAGTATCTAGAAAGCCAAGAGTTTTCTAAAGCAGCAACAGATTCAGAACTAAAAGAACTTAAATATTTAAAAATTCAAGCTAAGAATTTAGAAGGTGTTATAAGAGGTAGGATAAGATCTGGATGGAATGCTCAACAATCAGCTGCGGTTAAAAAGATTGAAGAACTTAAGTCTAAACAACCTGAGTATAAGGTAAGCTCTGAAGGTTATACTATAAATGGAGAAAGTGGCTTTAGAAGGGTTACAACAGTGATATCAGAATTACTTCCTGCATATTCTTATAGAGATGCTAAGAAGATAGAAATAAGTTACAAAAAGACATTAGAAGGTAAACCTTTAAATGAAGATAACATAAATGCATTTATAGATGACTTGATGACTAAGCAGCTATCAGGTTTTGAACAGTATACTTTTAAAGAGCTAAAGTCTAGATTAACAAAACTATCTAAAACAAAAACTGCTACAGAAGGTTTAATAGACAGTAAAGTAAATCTTGGAAAACCTACAGTAGATGTAAATATAGGTCCAGATACTGGAATATTTCAAATAAAACAAGGTAATAAAATTATAGGAGATATATCTGTAAGTTTCAAGGGTTCATTTAAAGAAGGTGTTATACCTAAAGGTACAGGAGAAGCCTTTATTGCAGGAGTAGAAATATACGAAGACTCTAATAAAGGTAAAGGTTTAGGAGCAGCAGCTTATGTAGAAGTTGCAAATTATATGTCAAATCTTGGTTACACATTATCTTCTGGCATAGATACTTCAGCATCGGCTAAAAGAGTATGGGAAAGTTTAGTAAAAAAAGGATTAGCAGTCAAATCTGGAGATAAATTTTTATATAAACAACCTGCTAAGGTCAGTTTATTAGATACTGTACAATCAATAGTTCAAGAAACTACTTATGAAAGTTCTAGAGAAGTTGGTAACTATATTGATAGTTCTCTTAAGGCTTTATTTGAAACAGGTGAATTACCTAAGTTTGATAGTTCACTGATTACACAAGAAGCATATGATAGTTTGTATGGAGAAGATGGTATCTTGACAAAGATTAAAGAAAGAGTTGATGATGGTGAATTATTTATAGCAAGTACAGGTCTGATAGTATATGATGAAGATTTAAAAATAGCTGGAGAGATTGACTTGTTAGTAGCTGACCGTAATGGTAATCTTACTATTGTAGATATTAAAACAGGAAAGAATAATAAATGGGATGGATTCTTTAAAAAAGATAATCAATACTCTAAATTAAAGAACTACGGATATCAGCAAACAGCTTATGCTAACCTATTAAAAAGAATGATTGGTGTAGATGCTAATATAGCTTTACTACCTATTGAAGTAACTATTGATAATACTGGTGCAAAAGGAAAAGTTTTGACAGCAACAAAACCTGCATCTTCAGATCTACTTGCAGATGGTTCACAGTTTTTAATAAAGCTTAAGAAAGATGATTTTGCAACTGAAATTGATAAACTTATACCACCTGTAAAAGAGGTTAAGCCTGGTCAAGAAGGTCCTACTCTTACGGGTAGTGAGCTTCAAAAGAAAAACTTTGATAATTTCAAAACAGAAATAGAAAAAGCTACTGTAGATAATATTGATCTAATAACAATGAAGATCGCTGTAGCTCATCAAGGTAACAAATTATCAGCCTCTCAGTTTACTGAGCTTGCTGATTTAGTAGATAAACGTAAAGAGTCTTTACAAGATGAAGATTCTACACAAAGTGAGTATAAAGTTGGTGATGTATTCTATGCTAAAAAGGCAGTTCTTTCTCAGAAAGGTAAGAATAAAGGAAGTATATTTGTACAACAGTATGAGCCTGTAATAATTAAGAAACTTACAAAAAACGGAGTCGTGATAAAACCACAAGGAAAGAATATGCAGATGACACTCACAAATGATGAGTTATTAGATAACTACTTTGGAACTGAAGAATTTACAATACTAAAACAAAAAGGTGAAATTCCTGAAGGTGGTTCTTCATCTCGACAAATTGAGGCAACTGCTTTAGATATAACAGATGAAACTCCAGATACATCTGGACCTAGATTTTTAAGTGATAAAGATAATTTAGAATGTTAATATGAAAATAATTTGCTCACTCAAACCCGCTCAGATTAAAGGTCTTTATGGAGATATCTATAGTGACATGGAAAAGGCATTGTCTAAAAAGGAATTAGATGTTGATTCATATTTAGGAGATTTATTTGTTGAAATAGAAAAAGTAACTGATACATCTACAGCTGTAAAATTTTTACAAGCTGCACCTCTTTTAATGTATACAGCTTCTACTAAGATACCAAACTTTGCAACTGAGGTAACGTTTGATCCATCTAAGCTGCTGGCTTTACACAAAAGATTTTCTGATAAAAATGATGGTATAGTAAATACTCTAAATCAGTTTACTTTTATGGAGAGTCCAAGTATAATAAAGGAATCTATCTATGAAACTAAACTTAGTGTAAATGTTATACCAGAAACTGATGACAGATCTAACATAGAACCGTTTAAGTTTAGATCTATACTAAATCCTTTTTCTACAATGCCTAATCAATTTTATGTTGGTGATGCAAAATGGAAAGCTTATGTAGAACAAAATCAACTTCTACCCAAAGAAAATCAAGATACAGTATTTGTATTTGAAGCTTTAAAGAAAATAGAAGCTGCTCAAGATTCTACAGGAATACAAGTATCTTATCAAGGTAAAGAACTTAAAGCGGTTCCTACTTTATTAAGCAAGCTTCCTCAAGATAGTATATACCAGTTTGATCAAAGATGGTTTAAGAGTGGTAAATATGCTGAAAACAAAGGTGCTGTAAATAAAGATTTTATTTCAGCTGATCAACTCGTAGTTTTAGTAATTGCAGATAAAAATGGTAAGCCTGTCTTGTTTAATGAAAATGGTGATATATCTCCTGATGGTAAGATCTTATATCAAGAGATGAGAACTGTTGTCAAAAAAGATGGTGAGTTTAAACTTATCAATAGAATGGGCAATGAAATGCTAACAGACAAGGCTTTGCAAACTTTTTCAGAAATGCAAGGTATTACAGAAGAACAAGCTAAGAAGCAATTACAATCTGAGCTAGAGACTTTATATAAAATTAGGCAAGACGCCCTTAAAGAAAAATCTACATTATTAAATGTAATTGGAATTCATGCTGGTCAGCAAAGATATTTTTATCAAAAAGATTTAAGTTTAAACAATCTTGATCAATTTGCTTTTGCTGATGAATCTACTTTTAAAAGTATTGATACAGTAAAAACAGGAGATGAGCAATTTTCTAGTGGTGTATCTGTAATTACATTACTAGGAGATAGATACCAACTAGAAAGAGCTGATCTTACAGAAGAGCTTATAGATAAAATTTCAGATGTGCTATTAGATGAAAGTTTAGGCTATGAACTAAGAAAGCAATTTTTACAAACATACTTGTCTTTGAAATCTGCGGATACACAAGCTAGACATAAAATATTATACTTAGATAATAACAAAAAGATAGTATTTAAATACTTTACTAAAACTCAATTAGAAGGTAGAGGTGAAGAAAAAACTTTAACTTTAACAGAGAATAATAGAGATGAAGTTAAAGCAGTAGTAAAAGATGTTTTAATGAATGGTAGAGTACAAAGCTTTGCTGGAAAAAAAACAATGGCTCCTGTAAAGATGCATTATAGCTCTGATAACTTAAAATATAACGAGTATCTAGATTATATAGGTGGTAAGATTGTAACCTCAGAACAGAGTTATATTGATTTTTTAAAAACTTTGCCTGGAACTAAAATACTAGCTACCAATAATTATAATGATAAAGTTAACCAAGCTATATGGTTTAGTCCTGAAGGATCTGCGTTAAGTAACTTTTTAGATAACTCAAATAAAAATAAGGTAGATAGTTTAATAAGACAAAATAAAGATGCTATAGTTGAAAGATTAAAAACAGAAGGATCTATGAAAGCTTCTGTAATCTCTATAGATAAGGGTATAGATGAGAACGGTAACCCATATGGTTTTTATAAAGTATTTGGTCTGGGTGGCGTACAATCTATGATGAAGGTCATGATGAATAAAGACTTTCTTAATTTAGATGCTGCTGATATACCTGTAAAACAAAATGATGAATTGACTTTTGTTCTTAGAGATGATGTAGCTGAGAACGGTACATACTTTGATGTAGTTGCAGCATTTCTTGGTGATCAAAGAGTTGGTGAGCTAAATGAAACTGACTTTGGTAATGAAGCTATGAGAGAGCCTACACCTTCTGAGACTAAGCAAGAAAAGAAAGAAAAGCTTAAGAAAGAAAATGCCAAGAAGATTGAAGGTAAAGACCAAGGTAATTCAACTGAAGATGATGGTGGTGTCTCTGGAAAATATTTTACAAGAAGTAAAAAGTTAAAAAAAGATAAAGGTACTGAAGCTCAAAATAAAAAAGCTGAAGAGTGGTTTGCTAATAGTGAGCTTAGTAAATATTTAGATCTTAGAAGAGCTGTGAATATTGTTAACTCAGATGCTTATGCAGACTTCTTAACTTATAGCGCAATACTAGGTGGTAGGTATGGGGTAATAACTTTATTTGGAGATGCATCTAGTATGGATATATACCATGAAGCATGGCATGGATTTACTCAATTATTTCTGACACAAAATCAAAAGAAGGATTTATATAATGAAGTTAGAAAAAGATTAAAAGGTGCGGAAAACTTAAATTATGAAGAGATAGAAGAAATTCTTGCAGAAGATTTTAGAACATATGCTAAAAATCCAAAGGCTAAGAAGGGATCACCAAAACGTAATTCTATATTTAGAAAAATACTAAACTTTATTAAAGCGTTCCTTGGTGTTAAAAGTAATTCTATAGTTACAAATGTATTTGAAATACAAACTGTAAAAGAACTTTATGAAAATCTTTATTACAATAAAAATTTAAATAACTATCAACCTTCTTTAAATAATGTTAGGTTTAATTATTTAAAAAGAAGTACAGGTATAACTGACAAAGACCAGTCTCAAGTTTTAGATAGACAAGATTCCAAAGATTTTTCAGGATCTTTAGATTCATTTTTAACTAAAGAAATAAATACTGTAGCTAAAGAACTTAACTATGATAAAAGTTTTGCGTTAAAAATGCTGCTTGATGATAGAAACAAAAAAGTTTTTTATGAAACGGCCTTTAATCACTTTAGTACTGTAAAAGAAGATTTTGAAAACAAGTTAAAAGTTTTCCAGGAGTCGCCAGAACAGTTTGGTTTTGAAATTGAAAATACTAAGAACACAATTAGAATATTAGAAGAGGCTTTAGATAATTGGGGTAATTCTACATATGGTACAATTAAGTTTCATTTAGAAAATAGTGATTTTACAATTATAAACAACAAGAATCTAGAAGAGCTTAAGGATCAGATTGAATTAGATGAGGATATTGCGGCAGAAGAAGATGTTTCAGAATTAGAAAAGTTTAGAAGAGATGAGGTAGGTAAAAAATCATTGTTAGAGATAGCAGATAAAGAAACTATTTTTATGCTGAAAAGTTTATTTGCAGTTGACAACGATGGTAATTTTGTTAAAGATATTTTTGGAGAAGATAAATTAGCAGACTTTAATGTTACCTGGAATAATACAGCAAGAGCAATTGCTGGACTGCAAGATCCTGTTGCAATGTATGAAGCCTTGAAAAAAGCTTCTGAAATGTATACTCCGTTTAAACAACTAATAGATTTTAGATTACCTAATCCTGAGTTTGCAAATATATCTAAAGGAAACACGGCATACTTTAATCAAAGAAGCATTACAGGCCTATGGCAAGCTTTTAGTAAAACTAGAGTTCCTTATTTACAGTATACTATTTTTGGAGACAATGCAACTGTAATACAAGCATCTATTCAATCAGATAAAATTTTAAGAGAGTTTAGAAATAAATATAGATCTTTAGAAAGTGATTACATTATACGTGATCCAGAAACAAATAGTCCTAAATTAAACTTAGGTAGAATCATTACTGATTTCTCAGATTCAAAAGGAGATCTTAGCGCTTCTAAGTATTTAGAATTTGCTAGAGCTATAGGTATATCATTAGATGAGTCTCCTACGATTAGACAAGAGTTAAGTAAAGATGAGAATGCTAAATCTGAATATGGACTGCCTTATATTTTTAATTTTTTAAAAATTATACAAGCAGTTCAACTTGATACTAATAGTACAGAAGAACAGATAAATGATCTTAATGACTTTTTGTTAGAACCAATTAGATCTTTTTATAGAGGTATACCTAATACACTAATACCTGGCTCTAAACCAGTAAACCAAAGATCGCAGCTTTTAAACTTGGCTCAATTGCAAGGTAGATTTGGAGATGTGTCTAACATATTTGGTGTAGTTAATGCAGAAGGAAACATTGTATATGAATTCATAAATAACAACAGTACTAGTAAACAAGTCTTTGCATTAAATAATGCTAAAAAGCTTTCTGATATGTGGACTAGTGAAGGTTATATGAGTTATCTAAATCCTAAAACAAATACTTTTACAAGAAACTCAGCTGTACTAAGAAGTTTATTTTATGGCGAAAATCAAAATAATGAAAGAAGGCCAAATGTAGACTTGCTTTTGTTTATAAATTCAGGTACTAGAGGTTTTGGAGAAGGTGTATCTACCACATCTTTAGACTACTATGGTAAGCTTTTACAAGAAGCTAATACTATGGTAAGCTATGGTATGCAGGAATTTATGAGAACATCTTCTAAAAAGTCTTCATTCGGAGCTAAGGTTGAAGGAGGTATAAGATCTGCTAATAGATTTGAAAACTTGCCTAAGCCTATAGATGCTTATTTATATGTACCCATGAAGATGATTGCTGAGAATGAGTATAGAATGCATCTTTATAAAAACTTTGCTTTACCATATTTAGCATCAGAACTTGATAGAATTTATAAGTTTAAAAGTAATCCTGAAGTATTTAAAACTTATGCTGGTTATAATAGACTTTTAAGTGATGGCAAAACTTATGCGGGGGAAATGCTTACTGGATTTGCAGATATAATTCAAGGTACAAATCAATCTAAGTTAAATGCACTTATAGAACAATCTATAAAAGACAATCAATACTTTGATGCTTTGGCCTTGTTGACGGATCCTACTTCTTTTGTAAAACCAGAACAAGTGCAAGAAACAAAAGATATGATTAATGATATTTATAATGATATCAATACATACTTTGATGCGCTATCAGAAGAAACTTTAGCAGAGTTTAGTGAAATGCCTTACATCTCACAAGAAACAAAAGATAAACTTATAGAACTTAAAGTACCAGCTGAAAACTTTAATCAAGTTTTTATAAAGACTTATGCAATAAATGCATTTATACATAACTTTGAAATGGCTAATCTTTTCTTGGGTGATATAGTTCAGTTTAATCATCCTAAGGATGATTTGCATAAAAGAAATCCAGGTGCTACTTCTACTGCTCCAAGCTTTAGAACAGACATAAGTTTTAAGAACTTTGCTGCAGGTTGGCTAAAAAAAACTTCTTATGCTCAACAAAATGGTAAACAATATTTAGATTACAGTAGAGGTACTTTTGATACTGCAGTTCTTTCTGATCCTGAAAGAAGAAGTGAGTATTTAGGATTTATTGAAGAAGCTCTAACGGATAAATATGCTAAAGAACTTTCTGAAGCTGAAAGATTTAATACTCCTGCTAAGTTAAACGCTGAAGTAAAAAAACGTGTAGCTGCTGATTTAGAAAAGTTTAAAAATATTGAAGAGGCTGATGGTCAAGGTTATATTACTTTTGATGCTTATAGAGTTTTAAAAAACGCAGAAGGTCAATGGTCAGTAGAGTTAGAAGATTTGTTTCAAAAAATATCTAGAGGTGAAGAAATTAGTTCAAGAGAGTTAACAAAGTTTACTCCTATATATAAACTATTTCACTTTGGTTTCTTAGCAGATACAAAGGCTCCTGTAACAGCAATGCATAAGTTTGCATTGGTTCCTTTATTGCCTTCTGTATATGGTGAAAATACAGATCTTGGAAAACTTCATGATCAAATGATGGCTGAGAATATACAATATGTTACATTTAAAACAGGTTCTAAGCTAGGATCTGTAAGTTCTTTAGATGAACAAGGTAATCTACAGAAGGCTGATAATCCATTTGCCAGCAATGAGCAAAAGGAAATTAGTGATCAAATTAAGTTTACTAGAAATACAATATATTTAGAATATTTAAAAAATGTCACAGAGGTCACTAATAAATTTAAAGGAGCTTCTATAATATCTACACAAGCTAGAGCTTTGATATTAAAAGGACTTTATCAAAATGGTAAAGTTATAGATCCAAAGTATAAAAAAGAAGCTGATGCTTATGTAAATGCTGTTAAAGAACTTACCGATATTAAAATAAGAGAACTTCTTTTAGAAATTAACTGGACAAAAAAAGATGGTAAGTATATTGGTAAGACAGAAGACTTTTTAAATTTAGTTGTAAGAGAACTAGGAAGGAAAGGTTTACCTCAACATCAAATAGATTATATTCAAGCTGCTAGGGATGGTAATGTGAGACAAGACTTATCATTTCATCTTGAGGCTGATACAATAGAAAAGATGATGGTATCTATCATTGAAAAAAGACTTATAACTCAGAAGGCTAGAGGGGAATCTTTAATACAGATGAGTAGCACTTTTAGTAAAGGTCTTGTAACTGGACTAACAGAAGAGCAGCAAAATGATGTAAAGTTTGTAGGATCTAATAACTTTCCTTTCTTTACAATAAATGCTGATGGTAGAACTAATGGAATGAAAGTTGGTATTGCTATGCAAGGAGATTATGTTAACCTTCTTAATATGGATGATCCTGCAGGATTAACCGAAGGGGTTTATAATGCTAGCTTTGCTCAATTAGAAAGTACTCAAGGAGATGACAAACTATTTATATTAGAGTCTGCTTTAACACCTGAACTATTAGAAGAATTAGAGGTAGATGATAAACAAGGTAAAAGAGTCAAGGGTGAACAGTACGAAGGTATAGATATACTTGGTGATTTTTATAGTCATAAAACTTTAAAGTCTAGAGATGGTGATGCCTTAGATATCATTGTAGTAAAGGATCAAGAGACTGCTAGAAAACAAGTAAAAGCATACAAAGAAGGTGGAGCAAAACAATTTACTAAACTGTTTTATCAAAGAGAGGGTAATATAAAACAACCAATAGGAACCCGCAAAAGATTAAATGAGTTAATCAAAGATGATGCTTGGCTAGATGCTAATAATAAAGCTAATAGAAAAAAGATTACTTTAGTTGGTTCAAGAATACCTGGTCAAACACATGGATCTTTACCTTTTATGGAAGTGTATGAGTTTCTAGATCCTACTTTTGCTAATACTATTATAGTACCCGCAGAGTTTCTTACAATATCTGGATCTGATTTAGATGTTGATTCTATTAAAACCTTAATGAAAAATCTTAATAGAGGTGGTAGCCAAGCTGCTATTGGCGGTAAAGTAAGTGAAGCTCCCATAACTAGATTATCAAAAGGTGATCAGCTTCTTATGTTTCCAGAAACTAATACCGAAGATCTTGATAAGCTTTTAGAAAATACTTCTGAAAAGTATTTAAGATCTATATTAGCATATAGAAATAAAGTAGCTGAGAATAACTTAATGGACGCAATTGTAGACATACTATCTCTACCAATAAACAGAGGTAATATAGTTCAACCATTATCATCAGAAGAAGGTAAAAACCTTGCTGGTAAACTTGGGCCATTTGTAAGTGATTATAATGCTAATAAAGCTAAGGTTAGAAGAGATGCTAACGGTAATTTAATACAAGGTACTTTCTTTGCAACGAGAACTTTAGAGCCAATTGCCAATCATCAGAAACATAAAATGTTCTTAGATGGTAAAAGAGTACTAGGTATTGCAGCTATAGAAAATAAGTTGAATCCAATATTTAATATGATAGGTGCTGAAATGCCAGGATTTTATATGGAACAACTATGGTCTAAACAAGAAGATCGTTACATAGATGGAACAAGAGAGTTAGATGTTGAACTATTTCTTCCTCACAATAAAACTACAGATAATAGAATATCTCTATCTAAATTAAGCAATGTAGAAGGTGAGGATATTGGTCAACTTAGTAACTTATTTGTTGATGGATTAGTTGATGTTGAAAACGATCCTTGGATATTTTATCTTCAAGCAAACTATGAAACAATTCCTGTTACTGAATTTTTAATTAAGGCTGGTACACCTTTAGAAACTATTGCATACTTTGTTGGAAATCCTTATGTAATAGAATATGCTAAACAGCAAAGAATTATGAAAGGTGCTTATGCTAAAACATTAGACATGGTTCCTAAGATGGAAGGTAAACCTGCCAAACAGTTAATTCCTTATAGTGCTGCAAAGAAAACTATGGAAAAATTTGCGCCTGATTATATTAAGGGTATTATGAAAAGTAAAGCTCTTTCTAATGAGGGTTATTATGATGCAATTGAAAAATATATTTGGGATACCAAGGTTCTAGATAAAGATGATTATTTTAAGTTTTCAGATTTAAAAGCAAATGTAGAGTCTCGTAGTCCTATGAATAATTATAGTGCAATGGTTTCATTCTTACATTTCTTAGAAATTGAAAAGCAAATAAAAGGAGTTACTGCATTAAAATTAAACTCTAACCGTGATACTACTAGATCAAAATCATTAGCTGAACTTATATTGAGAGACTCAGGTTTTGATGCATTGTTAGAAAATAGTAAGATAGATGAAGGTCTTGCTACTAGGATGAAAGAAGAATCTATAATTAGCTCATTCTTTATACAAGATTTAGTTCAAGATTTAATCAAACCAGTTCTTAAGTTTAGAAATAAAGATGCAGTAAATGATTTTATATTAGAAGAAATTAGGAAGTATACTAAAGGTATGAGTAGAGATGAAGTTAGCTCATTCTTGACTAGATTTAAAAATGGAATACAAGATGCAGTTTTTCAAAATGTTATAGATTCATTTTCTGATCAAGATATAGCACTACCATTTACAGATCGTAAACTAACCATGAGTTATGATAATATAACTGGAGTAGGAGAGGATAATTTTTCTGAAACTTTTATAGATATTGTATTAGCTTTACCAAATTCTGTAAAAGAAAGATTTCCTATACTGGGTCAGTTTGAAGTTATACCTCAAAAAAGAGCAGTATCAGAAAGAGAGATTAAAAGAAGAGAAGCTTTTTCAGGAGAAAGTGTATTGTCAGCTGCAAAGAATAGTCAAATGGATATTCTTAATATGTTAAAAGGAAAACAAGATCTTAAAATTGTTAGCTTAGTTAACATTGCTGATGTAAAAAGAAATTCAGATTTAGCTGATAGATATAATAGAGACTTAATAGAGCTTGCTAATCCAAATGTAAAAAAACTTGATAATGCTAAAGATAATGCTGCATTAAGTAGTCTGTTTGCTATGTTTCCATTAGTATCTACTTTACAAACAGGAGCGGGTTCTTATAATCCTCTTAGTCTTTCAGCGATTTTACCACAGCAAGTTTATTATAATATAATGAGTAATGTTGGTCAGCAATGGTCAGATAAGTATTTAGACAGAACAGAATTAAGAAAAATAGCTTTTTTAAATAAAGATGGGCGTTATTATATAGATTATACTGAGAGAGTTGAAAGACCTGTAATGGCAGACCCAGAGGTTATACAACTTGAATTATTTGAAAAATCTGAGTCTGTAGCACTTGTACCTCAACAACTAGTATCAGGAGTGGAACAGTATGGTACTTTACAAAATGCTAGACCTGAAATAAAACAAGCTTTGAATACTCCTAATCCTACTAGTATGGAAATGATATTAGCAGGTTTTAGAACTAGAACTACTAGGTCAAAAGATTATCTAGATGAAAATCCAATAAAAGTAGGTGATATAATTGAACATGAAGGTATTGTATCTAATGGTAAACTTAAAAGTGTAAAGTCTGTTGTTACTGCTATACACCCTAAAGGTACTGATGAATACTTATCTACTTGGAACTTAGAAGGTTGGACAGAAAGTGGTGTAGAAAAAATAAAAAGATTTAATGATGGCGCTGCTGCAATAGTTTTTAAAGTAGTAGGTATAGACGCAGTTACTGCTAATCAAGATACTGTAGGTGAAAAGATTATAAATGATGCTGACATAAGCTCATTTAAGAAATATGTTAAGAAGGCCAAGGGCTATCCTCAACAGTTCTTTACATCTACAACTACATTTACTGAGTTTTATAATAACAATACAGGTAGAAGAGAAGGTGCTCCTCAAACATCTAGTTGGGTCAGACAATCAAATGGTAGATATGATTTGATAGATGTCATGACTGGTGAAGAGTATATTACAAATGTAGATCTAGAAACAGGTATACAATATTTATCTCCTAACCAAGTACAGGTAGAAACACCTACTCAAACAAAACAGGAAAATAATATAGCTATAGATGTAATAGATGAATTCATTAATGATCGTTCTTATACAATCTCTTTAAAAAGCAAAAGCTTACGTGATGATGTAACTACTATGACAATTGTACCAGAGAAGACTATTACTCGTATGCAATTGGAATCAAGATATTTGTCAGCACTACTTGGTGTAGGATTAGTTTTAACAAAAAATGATAAAATAATAGATCAGAATGAAGGTAGGCTCTTAGGTCTTGCATCTACTTATAATTTAGATAAAACAGTTTCGCAAACACAAATGACATTGGCTCAATTTGCGGATCAAGTTGGATTAGGTTCTGCATTTGCAGGTACGTATAGTGCTCTTAAATATCTTCAAAATAAAGGTATTGATAAAGTTACTTATGATGCAAATGGAATGTTAACAAAGAAAATGTTTGATGAGCTTAATAAGATCCGTCAAAATATGCCAGAGGGAACACCCTTGCGAAAAATGTCTATGAAAGATCATAGTAACATGATCAAAAATGTAGAAGGTTATAGAAATACAGCAGTAGGAAAATATTTTCAAGCAACTGTTGATGTATTAAAAAAAGCATGGAATGTAAGTGAACAAGATTTAGCAGAATATAATATTGTAGATATTGCAGCTCAAGAAGTTACTAGTGCTAATATATTATTTGGTCAAATTACAAAAACTGAAGGTGATATGATTCCCGTAGTATCTTTTAATATAGATAATTATTTAGAGTTTTTACAAGTGGAAGTGTATGGAAGAAATAAGCAAACAATAGATGCTGCTGTAAGTACAGAAACTTATGAAATAAAACAACAAATTGAAGCAATAAATATTCAGTTAGAATTATTTAAAGAAAACAAACCTGGAAATAAACCTGGAACAAACAGAACAGAATTAAATGGATGTAACGTATAAATACGTAAATTTATAGCTATGGCATGTAGAGACACAGTAGAACAAAACTTAAAGGATGAAATTTATGCAAAGGCAACTCGTGGCCTTGGAATGAATATTAGAAATGCTAGAGCATATGCAAGTACTATTAATAAACAGTATGGTTATCCTGTACTATCTTATCAGTTGACAGAGGATGTAATAGAAATGAATGTTAACATTCCTAATGCAATGATAGATGAGTATTTTGAAAATGAAGTAAGAATAGAACTTGAAGAAACTAAGCTATTACAAACAAAAGCTAAGTTAGAGTTACGTTTAGAAGCTGAACAAATTCAAAGAGAAGATGCTGCTAGAGCAGGTGTAGAATACTCAGATAGATATTTATTTGATCAGAAAGAAGTTATATCGGATTCTATGATGGCTCAGTATAGAGATTTAGAAATTGCAAAATCTTTGTCAGATAAGTTTAAAATAGCTTTTGGTATTGAAGCTTCAGTAGTTAGTAGACAGGAGGCTGAGGTAATACTTAATAATACTTCAACTCCTTTACAGCCACAAACAAGTGCTTTCTTTTTTGCTGATAAAGTATACTTTATTGAAGGCAGTTTTAATGCAACTAATGTAATGCATGAGTTTTCTCATCCTTTGATAAAGGGTGTTGAGTATCAAAACCCTAAGCTCTTTAATAATCTATATAAGCAGTTATCAAATTCAAAAAGTTTTGAAAAGGTTGCTGCTATACTAAAAGCAGAATATCCTAACTTAGAACGTGGTTCTGTAGAGTACAAGAGAGAGGCTTTAGTTACAGCAATGGAACTAGATGCATCTCAGAAAATAGAAGGTATAAAATCAAGTGACACCTTATTTGAAAAATTTATTCAAAACTTACTCTATGCTATTAAACAAGTATTAAAAGGCTTAGTTGGCAAGAAAGTTAGATTAAAAAATTTAAATACAACAACAACCTTAGATCAACTTGTGGATATGATGTTGAATGAAAACTTTGTTATACAAGATCTTCAATACCAAAAAGATTTAATGGCAGAGATGAAAAATGAATCTGACAAATATCTTAGAGATTTAGCTAAAGTAAAACCTGAAAAGATACAAGAGAGTATAGATTTAGTACACGATCAAATGCAGTATCAGTTAGATCTTATTGAAAAGTCTCCTAAAAAATTAAAAGCTATTCTTAAGGAAGAGGGTGGTGATAAAATTTTAAGAAACATTAGGGATTATGTGGGTGATTTTACTACGGATAAAGTAGCTAAAATGACTGATGAAGAAGCTCAGGAAATTGTAGATGGTTTAAGATCTCAAGAGCAAGACATTAGAGTTAGATCTCTAGCACTTATAAATAGTGTTAATGAGATTGAAACATTATCTGGTAAGATATCTGACATGCTTGAAACAATGCGTAAAGATAAAAGGCATTTAAAAGTTGACGGTATAGCTAGAATACAGTATTATAGAACATTACTTGAAGCTGAAGCTGAGTTTATAAAAGATGTAAAATACAAAGTGAAGCAGAATAAAAGAAATCCTTTTATTGTTAAGTTAGATGAAATTATCTCAGGTGTTAATGATAACCTAGATACAATTACACGTTTATCAGGTGAGTTTGCAGCACAATACTTTTTAGAAAGCACTGAAGTAATGTCTGAAAATATTAGAAAGAGGTTTACAGATAGAGTCCTTGATGTTTTAAAGAAGAATGATTATACTACAGATGAAGCTAATCAATTTATAGAAGATCTATTTTATAAACTTGATGTTGAAAGAAGAAAAAATTTTTCACAGACTGACTTAAACTTAGTAAAACCTTTAGGTTCATTTGAATTAAATCTTATAAAAGAGGCCGCAGATGAGTACCAAGCAAAAAAGATCAGTAGGCAAACTATAGAGGATTATATTGCTGGTAAAACAGAAGACCTTAGTTTTATAAGCGGTTATATGACACCTTTAGGTAATATAGACGATTTCTTAGGTGGTGTATTTAGAACTATGAGGCAAGAGCTTGCTAATACAGAAACTAAAAGTTACTCAGAGTACAATGAAATATCTCAGAGACTTTTAAAATTCTTTGAAGATGCTGGTATTGATCCAGCTAATACTACTGCTGTAGCAGATGCACTTCTTACTGTAACTAAAGTACCTGTAATAAACAGTGAGAATAATGAGATATCTTCATATGAAATTTATACAATAATAGATAAGTATAAAGATTGGCGATATGATAAAGAGCTTTTGAAAAATAATTTACGCATTGCTCAAGAATCAGGTGATGAAGCTCAAATATTAAAAGCAACACAAGAGTTTAGACAGTTTGAAGAAACATATATGGAAAGACCTTTTAAGGATGAAGTATATGATGTAAGAAAAATTTGGGAACAAGAAAATGTTATTTATGATCCATCTACAAAGAAAGATATTACAGTCTCTAGAGAAGTGTCACAAAAGGCTTTTCTTGAAAGAAGCTCTGCTTTACAAGAACTAAATGTGTTAAATACAAATGAAGCATGGACTGATATAGATGATCTTCTTCAGTTTACTCCAAGACAACAAGCTAAGGAAAGATATGATAGTCTATATAATTTAGTTGATCAAAATGGTAACTACAAGAAAGGTGAGGAATTACAAAAGGTTTTAGTAAGATTATTATATAAAGAAAAATCTAATAAATTTTATGAGTTCGGTACAGACTTTCAAAAGTTTAATGATGATTATAAACACTTTATTGAGCAAACTCTTGCAGGTGAAGGTATTACGCCAGAGACAGATGAAGATAAATTCATAGAGCAAGTAGATAAATTTTTAAATAAAAACTTAAAGATTGCATATACTCAAAGTTATTGGAAAAGCCGAAGAGAGATTTTAGACAGAATTACAGAATTACAAGCTAAAACTGCAAACGATCCAATAACTTTAGAATTAAGCAAACTTTATGAAGAGCGTTATAAGATAACAAATTTAGTTACAGATAAAGATGGACTACCTAATGGTCAACAATTAACCAGTTTATCTACAGAAAGGTTAAAAGAAATAGAAGAAGAAATTGAAAAGCTAAACAAAAACTTTAGCAGAAAGACTGGTTTTACAGATGTTCAAAGGAGAACATTTAATATGTATGAACAAAAAATCTTAGCGGGACAAGCTTTAACTGAATCTGAAGAAGCTGAGTATGCTGAACTAATGTCTATAAGAAAATATAAAGGTTTAAACACTTTAGAAATAAATGAGTTAAATAATTTATTTGGCCAGTTAGGAAATTTAACTCAAACAACTCCTACTGAACATTATATAAACGCATTTAATCAAGCTTTGCAAGGTACTAGCGTAACTCCTGTAACAGAGGATACTGTAGATGAATTTATAAATGATGATGATAAACTGTCTTATATATTTAATCAAGTTCAAAATGGATTAATTTTTGAAGAGTGGTTTATGCAAAATCATTTTTTAAAAGATGTATTTGATGAAGCTGTGGGTTCAAAAGTTAAAAAATATAAAAGACTAGGTGTATGGAGTATAAAAAGACCTGTAGATTCAAAATATTATAAGAAGACAAAAATATTAAATCCTATAACAGGTAAAGAACAAGAAGTAAGGGGTATACCAGGTGCAAAATATACTATATCTAATATTAAAGAAGAGTATCTTACTGTACCTAGAGATACTGAAGCAAGAAAAGCTTTTGTAGGAAGTGTAATAAATAATAGAGGAGAGTTTTTACCCAAGTCAAAAGAAAAGATGGCAGCTTCTAATGTAGCAAATCCTTTTAAATATATTAATGAAGAATACTATCAGTTAAAAGATAGTAATAGTCCTCAATTTAAATTACTTGAAGCATTTAAGAAAGAGTATTTAAAAATACAAGAAGATAAACCTTTCGCTTCTAGAATGTATCTAGATTTAGCTAGATTTAGACAGAGAACTAATCTTGAAATTATTAAATCAGGTCAAGCTAAAGATAGAGCTGATAGAGGTATTACAGCATTTAAGTCTGCATTAAGTGCTTTGAGTGCAGAGTTTGGAAAGTTAAGAGCTGATGATGCAGAAACTATATTTAACTTTGAAGAAAGTCAATTGTATATACCTACTGATTTACAAGGAAGAAGATTAGCAAGAATACCTATTAGAGGTATGTATAAGTTAGACTTAAAAGATACATCTACAGATGCAATGCGGGCTATGTGGGATTATATGTTCTCTTTAAATGAGCAGTCTACTCTTATTGAAAATGAACCTGTATTTAAAACAGTATTACAAGTCTTAACAGATCCTAAGAATGCAGTTAAAGATATGAATAAGGTTAGTGGTACTTTAGCCAAAGCAAGTAATGTTGTAAAGTTCTTAAATAAAAATAGAGATACTGATAAAAGAATTGAAGTCTTTGCTGATTATATGAACAGAACTTTCTATGGCCAAAGAGCTAGTGACTTTATGCAAAATAATCCTGGAATAACAAAAATGAGTGGTTTCATGATGGGTACTGCCGCAAGAGCTTTCTTTGCATTAAATCTTCAGTCTTCTTTAAAAAATAGATTTGGAATGCAGTTTAATAAAGTTATAGAGGCAGCAGGTGGTAAAGGTTTGAATGCTTATACACTAGCTAAAGGAAAGTATAGAGCTAGTACTGCAACTTGGACTTTAGGAACAAGAGACTATTATGCTAAGGGTGCTAAGAGTTTAGATATACAGTTAGCAGAGATTATGGATATGGTTCCAGGTAAAATGAGAAAAGAATTTGGAAAGTCTACAAGTAGAACTTTAGTAACAGATTTTCTTGATGGTGCTTGGATGTATTCAGATAGGAAGCTAATGGAAGTAAATGCATCTATGGAACTTGGATTTGGAATGATGTACTTTCAAACAGTTGATCAAACAGATTCTAATGGAGCTGTTGATAAAATTGAATATGCGAATGCATGGGAATTAGATGAGAACGGTGTTATTAAATTAAAAAAAGGAATTGATCCTGAATGGTCTTATAAGAAAATAAACCATACTGTAGTTAAAGGGGATACTATGGAGTCTGTAGCTAAACAGTACAGCCTATCCGCTTTAGATTTAGCTCAGAAAAATAACATGTCTATAAAAGATAAATTAACTGAAGGAAATACTTTAGTTATAGGAAAAGCTTCTAAGTTTAACAACTTAAGGTTTAAGTTAGCAGATGCAAATAATAGATTGAATGGTTTGCATAATCAACAGAATACGCCTCTTGCAGAAAAGTATTTAATTTACAATACCTTTTTATTCTCTAGAAGATTTTTAACAGGTATGATTTTAAACAGATTTCAGTACGACAGTGCTGCAGACAATAAGTATGGAAATGTTTATAATTGGGATACTAATGAATTGACAAGGGGTTACTATATTGAAGCTTTAGGTGCTATAAAGAAAACATTAAAAAGAGCAAATTATATATCTAAGTATGCTACTGAATCAGAAAAGATGGCTATCAAAAAAGTATTAGCAGAAGGTGTTTATCTTATGTTACTTACTATGGCTATTTCTTTATTATTTGGTTATGATCCAGGAGATGAAGATAGATTTAAAAAGATAAAAAGAAGAAATGAAACTTGGCCAGGATGGATGGCAAATCAACTATTGTATCAAGCTATAATGGTTAGAAAAGAAAATAGATTATTTTACCCAGTCCCTTTTGTATCAGGTAATGCTTTAGGAGGTACTCAAGAATTATTAAGTTTTGGAGAAAGTACCTTTATTGGTTTTGGTCCAACCCTTGGAGCTCTCATGAAAATGACTAATGACTTGTATTATATAGTAACAGGAAATGATAAAGCTTACTATAAGCAAGATGTTGGGTTTTACGACTGGCAGAAAGAAGGTTCATTAAAAATTTGGAATCATTTTCTTGGTAGTACAATGGGTGTAACAGGTAAGAATATGGATCCTTATTGGGCCATTAAGAAGAACGAAATATTTGAGAACTTAAGAGGAGGATAATGAAGTGGCAATTAGACATAGCATTTCATTGGCCTCATGATAGGTGTGCACTTGGATGGGAATTTATAGGATCCTCAGAACAAGAACCTATGGATACATTTACACTATATCTTTTTATATGTACAATGTCATTACATTTGTATAAGTAAAAAAAAAGGGAGACAGCCTAAGCCATCTCCCTTGTAGTTATTCATATTGGTTTTATGCAAAATCAAAGTCAACATCTCCTGATTCAACATCATCTTCATCATCTGCAACTGGTGCAAAATCTAAATCAAAATCAGGCTCACCTTTTATCACATCATCTACGTTCTCATCAGATACTGAATTGTCAGCTGCTGCTTCCTGTGCCATTTTCTGATCAATAGCTTCTTGGCCTTTGATTAGCTCTGCTGCTTCTGTATCTGTGACTTCATCACATACTTCAGCTACTGCAGCTTCATCTTCAGCTATTCTTTCTTTAATAACCTCTTCAGTTTTCATCTCTTGCATTTCTTCATCAGCATCAAACTCATCTTCACCTTTATGGTCAAGACCTTCTTCAACTCTAGTTTGCTGATCCCAAGCTTCTTGTTGTTCAGCTTTGAATGTACCTTCTGGATTATTATCAACACCATGTAATTGTGATGACAACTCTTCTTCAGTAAGTTCATTATTCTCAGCTTCAACTTCCGCAATCATATCTACTAGATCTACCTGCGCGGGGTCCTTGGTCTCTTCTTCTGAATTCTCAGGTATTGTATCTACAGTGGCTTTATTATCTACTGTAGCTTCATTAACCTCATTTTCTTCAGCTGGACCCTGGGCGTCACTGGTGGCCGCAGGTGCTGCATTTACTTTATCAAACTTAAATGTATCACTAATAAACCAATGTAGAACTCTCTGATCCTCCATCCAAGTCTTTGGATGTGATTGCTGTAGAGCAATAGTAACAAAGTTGTAGAACTCCCACAATGTACCTGGTACAGTACACTTATAAGTTGGCCTACTCATCTGCTGCTTAATCATACTAGCCTGTTCAGTAGTCAATATATCATGTTCAGCAAACAGCATACCTAGTATCTGTGATTGCTTTCTAACATCTAGATTGATCTTTTTCATAGCTTCTTTATCAGAAACTAATTGATCATAATACATCTTAGCAAGTTTAACTTGCTCTTCTATTGTTTCTTTGGTTTCTGTATCTGCAGAACCTGTGTGCTTTCTGGCCCAGGATCCCATGTCCCCACAAACTAAACTTGTAGAGTTTGTATTATGGATTGCACCAACTCCACATTTAAACCTCATTTGTTTATTATAACTGTTTGACCAAGCAAACATCATAGACAACTCTGGATCATCTCCATAGTTCAAAGTATATATAGCTGAAGCTATGTTACCATCATGTGTGGCTCTATAGTTTTCAGCTGTTACACTAAATCCAGCATCTTCCAATGCTTTAGTTGATAAGTCCATTACGGACTCATGACTTATTACAGTATACGAATCAGCATGATTAGGCAAGGCAACATCTATCAGATCTTGCCTACCATAGCTTTTTATTTTTCTTGGCATATTAAAATAATTGTAATTGATTTGTGTTTGGCTCAAGTAATTCTATTTCTTTCTTGGCCTTCTTGATATAGTAATCATAATTAATATTATATTCTTCAAATGGTTTTTCTATATGATCAATAAATATAGTCTGTAACCATTTACCTGCTTCAACTTGTGAAACTCTTTCATCAAGATAATTAATCTTCATAAGTTTAGAGCCACTGTTACTAATGTAATATCTAACAGTTTTTTGCAGTTTATTCTTTTTATGCTGTCCTTGGTTTATAGATTCTGTCCAATATTCCCAACCTCCATTAGCTTTTTTACCACCACAGAAATCAAAAATATTTTTATTTTCTTTAATAGAAACTTCAGGTTCTATACCTTTAATAAAGTAATCATATATAGCTTTACGGATGCATAAAAAGCTTTTATTCTTATGCAGCGGTAGATCTTTAAATACAAATCTACCTTTACATTTAATTTTAAAATCAGTTCCTTCTGTTTGTGCAATATAATTATTACAATCAGCTAGTATAACCTTTTGATAGGTATCATGTTCTAGCTGAAGGTTAGTTATATCCTCCCATTGCTTACATATTTCCATATACTTATCTACATACTTTCTTGGAATTCTAGTTTCAAGACCATCTGTATTATGCATTAGAGGTATAGCATTCGGGATACCTTCACATATCATCTCATATAACATCATTAGACTTAATTGCCCATTAAGAGTTATACGCATAGTAAGCTCAGGATCATATAGGAAACTGTTCTCATCATTACTAAGACCATAGGTACTATTTAGTACAATCTTATAAACATAGTTTCTAGGGTCAGACTTTGGTATCTTTTTTCTTTCATCAAAGAACCACTCATACTGATCACAAAACTCTTCTTTAGGAAGATGTTTTGGAGCCCATTTATTTCTAATAGCTAGATTAGGATAGAAACTTGTAACATCACTTGACATTATGACAAACTCATCATTAGATGTGTATATGTCTTTACGTGCACCATGCACACCACCAAGGCCAAAATGTGTAGTTATCTTTTTATATCTAACTGTATATTTAAAACTACCTTTTAAATCATACGGATTTAGTTCCAGGCCCTTAAACTTATTTACAAGTCTCTGAAATGTTGCTGTCTCAAATTTAATATAAGGCAACAAAAGATCATTAACTATAAGCTTAGACCTATGGGTCCTCATCTTTTTCAAATCATATTTTTTTATTCCTGTTTTTTCACACAGGAACATTGCAAATAATTCTTTTGCAATTCTTGGTTCAGATGCACTAAATAAATCTATATTGTATTCTTTAGTAAGCTGTTGTCTCAAAGCAATTTCTTTCTTGCTGCGATACATAATTGCTTTAGTAGAAGCTACATCATTTATACAATAACCTATTATGCTATCTATTTGCTTTAGTGTTTTAATTTCAGTACTATGATGGATAGGCATATCTTGTATATTTAACCAATCCATACTATACTGGGCCCACTTCAGACTTGTTCTTTTTGCAGCATTATCCCAGTGATTTAATTTAAATACATCAACCTGTTTAATTTGCAAAGTCCATGGGGCAAACACAGCCCACTCACCTTCATTCTGTCTTTGAATAGTATCTTGGGCTTTTCCATATATAAACAAAGCAACTTCTTCTCCTGTCATTTCAAGGAGCTGATCTTTGTTAGCCAATATGTGTTCTGTAACTTGAGCATCAAATCCTATACCGTTAAAAGACACATGCCATTCTTCAAGCAAGATGTTCCTCTCTAGAAATGTAATAAATTCTAGACAATCATTTCTTTCTTTATGAATAACAAATATCTCACGGTCTTCAGATTTAATGTCCTCAAAAACAGCTATGAAACAATTTAATAAAGTTTCATAGTCCATTACCCAGTGAGTCCTAGTCATTATTCTGCTACTGCAGCTACTGAAGGTTTACTAGATACTTTATCTGTGAATTTAGTAATGTCAAACTTCTTTGCATTTACCGCAAAAAGATTTACAACATCTACAATAGAGTCCATTTCTTCAATATAGTACTCTTGAAATGTATCAATTGATCTTCTTTCTTGCTTTGCTCCACGGTTACCACTTACGGCTTTACCATATTCATCTAGCTTAGGAAGCATGTGTAAAGATGTTTTAGTCACTTTACTAATAATTACAAAAACCTTTGATGTAGGGTCAAAAATACACTCTACATATGGGCAGTCACTGCTCACAGGAATCATCTTAAAAGTTTTTGCGTCTTGCCAGGTTGATTCAACCAGCATCATTGTTTTTTCACTCATGTTAGTTTTTATTACAAATTAATTAATTATTTCTGCATTTTGCAAACTTTCTTTTACAATCAAAGTTTCTTTCTTAACATCAGGAACATTACATAGCTCACCAATACCTGATAAAAAGGTTTCATCTACGTCTAAAATTTCAGCATAGTCTTTAAAGAACGCTTTTGGATATAGATAACTTCTCATATACACATAATTTGCAGATGTTTCAGGAAAGAAAAATAAAATTTTCTCTTTTGTTCTAGAGTGTATTTTACTGTACTTACCTTCCAAAAACATTGTCCAATCATCTTTTAAATCAGCAAAATCAAAGATAAATAATTTATTATTATCATCAATTGTTTTTATATCTACTAATCTGTTGTTTTTTAATAAAACTTCTTTTTCAAACTTTTCATACTCTTTTCTATTTTGAGGATGATATAAACAAATTAGTTTCATATCCACAGGTATATAGTAAGGATCCCAAGCAAGATAAGTCTCACTTGGAACCACTTTAACACCTTTTTTAATTCCAAGAAGCGGATATAAAAACATCTTGGATTTTTGAAAATACTTAGTATAAATTGATTTTATAGGCATACACTTTAAAGTTTGAGGTTTTCTACTGCTAATTCATATGGTAATGTATAATCTTTCTTTTCATAATGATAAACTACTTGTAAGAGAACTTTATTTAGTCTCTCCATCCATTCTTTCATTGTCTTAGGAGTAACCTGAAATGGATACACTTGATTATATTTATCTACTACGACAAATGTAAATTGTATATTCCACTCTTGATGATCATCTTTATCAGCAATATATCTGTAATACGCAAGACTATAGTAAATAGCTGCCTGCAACCAATATCTATAGTACTCTACAGATTCAGGAAAGTCAATTAGTGGCTTACCTGTAGTTTTTAAATCATTAATAAATAAGATTTTCTTTTCTTTATCAATCACTACATTGTCAAGTATACCTTTAAATCCAAATTGAAACTTACCATTTATAAGTTGATCAGTCTGTACTGGGACTTCATTATATACTTCTAAATCAGATTCATCAAGTTGCAGTAGCGCAGTTATAGACTCATTCTCTTTTATAGAATCAACACACTCTTTACAATATCTAAGTGTGTCTGTATCTACTAAGGTTTTGCCTTGACTTGATTTCAGAAATTCAAAATAGCTAATGTTATCAGCTATTAATATTTTCTTAACTCTTGCCTCATCCGTCTTAAGCTTTTGATGCAAGTTTATTTTCTCTAAGAGATCTACTATTGCAGCCTCATATTTGTCCAAAGTTAATGAATTATCGGAACCTTCCAAATATAATTTGAAAATTTCATCAACTATCAACCTGTTATTACCGCTTGGAAGCTTACCTGGTACAGTTATAAACTCACTATCAAAGTCTTCAGGATTTAAAAGAAGGCAGTGTATGACCTTCCCCTTTACAAGGTGAGGGTCAACACTTTCTTCCTTTTGTTTAAGCACGTAATCTTTAAAAAACATGCTTGGTGAAAACAATAGTTTGTTTATGCTACTATAACTAAAGTAAAACTTCTTATTATAAAACGCATTTAGTTCATTAGAACCAATCAAACTCTTCTTCATTCTTTACTTCTTTTTTTTCTGCTATTAATACTTCTTCTGTAACTTCTTCTTCTGTTTCTACTTCTGCTTCTTCAATTTCAGGATCCGCCAGGGTCCCTGTTTTTGCCGTGTCAGGTTCAGAAACTGTAACTTCTTCTACAGTATCTTCAACAACCTCTTCTTCTTCAACTGCAACTACTGTAGTTTTATCTACAAAAGCTTCTGTTTTATGGACCCACTGATAATTTAACTGTGGTTGATATTCTGGATTAATACCATATGCACTAGGTTTTACATAGTTAGAATAGCCATTATTAGAAAAGTAAGCTTTCTGATCTTCCATAATAAATTCTAGCGCAGCTTGATCTAGTTTACCAAAAGATAACAGAGTTTCAAAAACACCATCAATATGACTATTACTATAAGAACCTCTACCAAGATAGTTTTTCAATGACTTAAAGTTAACATGGTTTTTAGTTCTAGAGTAATCTATCTGGCCACCATGGTGAAAGAATAACATTTCAAGATATAGAAGACTTTCTAGATAATTAGAATTAGCCATAATCTCCATAGCCATTACAT
>WLWG01000281.1_pt1 | contig 55397 bp, 55 predicted proteins | sample 6712871 | NCBI WGS metagenome assembly WLWG01 (sample SAMN12718693, study PRJNA515312) | sponge metagenome | isolation source: marine sponge | host: Mycale hentscheli | place: New Zealand: South Island, Marlborough, Capsize Point | collected 2003-05-01 | reverse complement strand
TCAGATCTGCCTGACGTGGCGATGCGCGGAAGACCTCCATGCCGAAACGCGCGATGTCGTAACGGGGGCCACCGGTTGCCATCATTTCGATGGCGCAGCACGCGAGCCCGAAGGTGGCAGGCCACAGCGAGCCCTTCCGTGCGTAACCGGCAACCTTCTCGACACTCGTCAGCAGAACGCCTGACGGCAACTTCTCTTCTAAGCCCATATCAGTCCCACTCCAATCCACCGCGTCGCCACTCGTAGACATAGGGAACGGCCAGGTTCAGCAGAAACAGCATCATCGCCACGAGACCGAAGGCGCCGAGCGCGTCGAAAGACACTGCCCACGGATACAAAAAGACAAGCTCTATGTCGAAGATGATGAACATCATCGCGGTCAGGTAGTACTTGACAGGGAACCGACCGCCACCGATGGGCTGAGGGGTTGGTTCGATGCCGCATTCGTATGCGTCGTACTTGGCCCGGTTGTAGCGCCGAGGCCCGGTAAAAGTCGCGATGACGACGGAGAACGCGGCGAAACCGAAGGCCAAAGCCCCGAGAACAAAAATCGGCGTGTAAACGTTCACGGCGCCGGCTGCTCCTCGCTAGGTCGTCGTGTACGCAGCGGTCTGTGCACACGATCCCGGATGTCTCATGGACGAGAAGAAAATGTCACACTTTGCGCGCTTGTGAAAATCTTCACGACCAACAAAATCATAGTGGGCGAGCCCACCTTCGTGACAAGGCCTGCCCGCCCGCGTCAGACATCCGCTTTGACGGCTCGGTGCAGCGCAACGATGCCGCCGGAGAGGTTGCGCCACGCCGCCTTGTGCCAGCCGGCCGCCAAGAGATCCTGACCCAATTCCTGCTGATCGGGCCACGACTGAATGGATTCGGCGAGATACACGTACGCGTCGGGATTCGACGATGCACGACTAGCAACCGCGGGAACGGCACCCATCAGGTACTCCGAGTACACCCGACGAAACGGCGCCCATGTGGGGTGGGAGAACTCGCACACCACCAAGCGTCCACCGGGCCGGGTCACCCGCAGCAATTCACGTAGCCCGGCATCTCGATCGTGCACATTGCGCAACCCGAAAGAGATCGTCACCGCATCGAAGGCATCATCGGCGAAGGGCAGTGACAACGCATCCCCCGCAACGAAGGACAGCCGAGGGTTGCGGTCTCGACCCACCGAGAGCATGCCGAAAGAGAAGTCACACGCGACAACGAAGGGTCCGGCTGCGGCAATCGGCTCGCTCGAAGTGCCGGTACCGGCCGCGAGATCGAGGACTCGATCCCCTGGGAGCGCTCCCACGGCGGCGGCCACTGCCTTTCTCCATCGCCGCGTTTGACCCAGAGCGAGAACGTCGTTCGTCCGGTCGTAGCGCTGAGCCACCTCATCGAACATCGCCGCGACTTCACGGGGTTGCTTGTCCAAGCGTGCTCGAGTCATGACCGAATGCTCCCAGAGGACAACCATGATTTGTGCCCCTACCCTGGAGAGGTGTCGCGGCATCCTCATCTTGACTCTCCCCCGCTGTTGGTAGCGACTACACGCCCCCTGGAGGCACCCGACGATCTCCTGTCCCGACTTCCCGCCGGAGACAACGTCTGTTGGGTTCGTCGAGGGGAAGGCCTTGTCGGTTGGGGCAGCGCTGCGCGCCTGCAGGTTCGCGGAGTAGAGCGCTTCGCCCGGACCCAGCGCTGGTGGACCGAGCTGTGCGACACGATGGCGATCGATGACTCCGTCAGCCTTCCCGGCACCGGACCGCTGGCCTTCGCATCGTTCTCTTTCGATCCCCACGACCCATCGGAAGTGGTCGTTCCTTCGACGCTCATCGGCCAGCGGGGAGATCAAGCCTGGGTGACGACTATCCACGCCCCTGGGGTCGAGCCGGAGACCGTGGAATCTGCACGCATCGACTCCACCGCCGGCCGGAGCCACGCCTCCGTGAACTGGCGTGAAGGCTCCCTGAGCGCACCGGAGTGGGAGAAATCCGTGGGGCGCGCTGTCGAGCGCATCAACGCTGGAGAACTGGACAAGGTTGTTCTCGCCCGCGATGTCGTCGCCGACATCGACAGCGAACTCGACGTGCGCATCATTCTGGACCACCTCGCCCGTGACTACCCGACGTGCTGGACGTTCAACGTCGCGAACCTCGTCGGTGCGACGCCAGAACTTCTGGTTCGCCGCACCGGCGACCTCGTCACCAGTCGCGTCCTTGCCGGGACGGTGCGCCGCCGAGGAGACACCGAAGAGGACCACAGCCTGGCCCAAGCTCTGCTCGCCAGCGACAAGGACCTCGCCGAGCACTCCTATGCCGTGCGCTCTGTAGCCAAGGCCCTGGCAACGCACTGCACCGACATGGACGTCCCCGAAAATCCCACGGTGCTCGAACTCGCAAACGTTCAGCACTTAGCCACCGACGTCACCGGTCGGCTGGCAGACGATGCGTCGCTGCTCTCCTTGGCAGCCTCGCTGCACCCCACCGCGGCCGTCTGCGGCACACCCACCGAGCGCGCGCTCACCGTCATCAGCGAACTCGAAGGGATGTCGAGGGACAGGTACGCCGGACCCGTAGGCTGGTTCGACACCCGCGGAGATGGTGAGTTCGGTATCGCGCTGCGCTGCGGACTCGTGGACTCTCAGGCCAACACGATCCGAGCATTCGCCGGATGCGGAATCGTCGCCGGATCAGACCCCGAACACGAACTCGCCGAATCGCGGGCCAAATTCATTCCGATGCGAAGCGCTCTCGAAGCGCGCTCATCGACCTAGGCGGCGACGAACTAGACGTCGATCGCCTGGCGAACCGCGTCGCGCACGCTCGTGAGCAACTCCGCCTCGACACCGCGATCGCACGTGCGCACAACAATCACATGCACGCCGTCGGAGAGTCGATCGGCAACGGCCGTCGCGAGTTCGTCGGCATCGTTCACTTCACACACTGACGCACCGAAGCTCGTCGCCAGAGACGCGATCTGCACCCCCATCGGAACTCCGAATACTCGTTCGAAATACCGCGAGTAAGCGGGCTCGCCCTGCTCCAGAGTGGAGAAGATCCCTGCTCCGTTATTGTCCGCAACTACGATGACCAGATCGGGACGCTGCTCGTTGGCCGGGACGGCGAGGGCGTTGGAGTCGTACCAAAAGGCTTCATCGCCGACCAGTGCCACGCTCGGTCCACCCCCGAGTGACTGAAAGCCCAGCGCAGCACCCCAGGCGGTGGAGACACACCCGTCGATGCCCGACGTTCCTCGGTTGCCGAGAACTTCGACCTCTGTCAGGGAGCGACCGGCGAAACTCCCCACGTGACGGACCACTGAAGAAGACCCGAGGAAGAACTGCGAGCCCTCGCCCAGACAGGCGGCCACCGTGCGCGCAACTTCCATTCCGGACATCGACGAATGGCGCGACCCCAACACTGTTTCCACCGCTGCCGCCGCCATCAGGTCTGCGCGCTCCCACGCTGCCCACCATTGCGGATCGGTATCCGCCTCCGATGGCGGCAGCGGGACCGCCGCAAGGACGAGATCCGCGGTGCGGGTGGGGTCGCTCCACGACGATCGAGAGTCGACAGCGACATGCATGCCGGCTTGTGCGATCACGCTCGCGACCGATCGGTAGAGCCCCACACGCCCCACCGTCACGACGATGTCGGGAACATGACGCTGAACGAACATCGGGTCGTCGCACACCAACGGTCCGTGCGCGAGACTGAGATTGGCGCCATTGGATCGACCCGATGGTTCGGAGACGACCGGCCATCCCAACGCGTCCGACAACTCGTCGACTAAATCCACGGCGTCGTCGTCATCGTGGTCGCCCACCACGATCAAACCTCGAGCAGGAACAACGGCCGTTTCATCCAAAAGGGCTAAGACTTCGTCGACTTGGATGCTCATCCCGGCGACGAGGCGAGCATCCGCAGTCCATGGCCGCCCACCCGGCCGACCAGCCAACTCCGGCAGCAGTTCTTTCGTGACGCTCTCATCCACCAGCGGCTCATCGAACGCTGCGTTGATGTGCACCGGACCGGGGTCGATGGAATCTGTCGCGACCGCCACGCAGCGGGCGACGGTGGAGCGCCAGTACTGCGGTCGGAGATCTCGAGCTGCTTCCATATCGACGGCGAGCCTGGTGAACGAGCCGAAAATCCCACTCTGTGTGATGACCTGATTGGCGCCGACGTTCCGAAGTCGATCGGGGCGATCTGCTGTGAGCACCACGAGCGGAATTCGCGACTCGTGCGCCTCCACCACAGCGGGAAGAAGATTCGCCACCGAGGATCCAGATGTCGTCACAACCGCAGCCGGAACACCCGTCGTCTTCCCGAGACCGAGTGCCACAAATCCGGCGACCCGCTCGTCGACGCGAACGTGAAGACGGATGTCTCCCCGGTCTTCCGCGGACGCGAGGGCGAGCGCAAGGGGGGCTGATCGGGATCCCACGCCCATCACGACGTCTGTCACCCCGCAGACGATGAGCTCATCCACCATCACCAATGCCTGGGCGACCGAGGGTGCCATCGCAGAATCCACTCCCCTAGCCTTCCATCTGCTGGTGTGGTGTTACATCGCCCGGCGCCTGGTCAACCAGGTATCGATAAGCGTCGACCAATCGGCGCTGCCACCACCGCCGACGACTGTCCGGCACTGCCTGATTCGCTCGCATGAGGAGATCCACGTCGGGGGCGACCCGTTCAACGCGGATGCCACCGGCGGTCGGCACGAGCCCGGGTTTCACCAGATCTCGCTCAAAAAGTGTGCCGGTTCCCAGTCCGCTCGCCAGGGGAAGCTCGGGCAGACTCGCAGCGGTGGCCACGCAACTCGCCAGCCCGATCGACGAGTCCAACGAGCCACCGATGACGACAGGTACACCGATAGCCTCCGCGACTCGGCCGGTGGCCATGGCGCCACCGAGAGTCATCGGCTTGCAGATCGCGTAATCGGCGATGCCCTGCAGGCGAACGGTTGTTGGATCATCCGCGAGCCGGATGCCCTCATCGACAGCGACCGGGATATCGATCTCCGCGCGCAACCGAGCGACGTCTTCCAGATCACGACAGGGTTGTTCCACGTACTCGATTCCGTATCGCCCCAACCGCCGAAGAGACGTCCGCGCCTGGTCCAGGCTCCACATGCCGTTCACGTCCAGACGAATGCGGCCGTCGACCCCCGTGGAGTCGAGGGCGTCGCGGACGGCAACAACGCGCGCTTCATCGTCTGTGAGGGATGTTCCGATCTTCACCTTGATGGTTCGACACCCGTTCTCCACGATCGCGGCGCGCGCCAACGCGCCCGCGGCAGGCGACTCGACCGCGGGGATGATCGCATTGACATCCACCGACGATCGATGCGCTGCGGGGAATACACCCCACGACGCTTCCAGCGCAGCCGCCAACCAACGCGCGCTGCGAGCGATGTCGTAATCGTCGAACGGCGCGAACTCACCCCAACCCGACGGGCCCTTGATGAGCACGCCCTCGCGGGACGTCAGCCCACGAAACGGAACCCGCAACGGTAGGGAGAAGGACACCGAGTCGGCGACCAACTCTTCTAGAGACGACGGGCCGAGGGTCTGCACAGTCGTCGTCGCATTCACGGACGGCGCGGAAACTGATCGAAGTCCGGACGCCGCTTATCTTTGTACGCGTCTCGTCCTTCTTGCGCTTCTTCGGTCATGTAGAACAACAGCGTCGCATCGCCGGCGAGTTGTTGGACGCCGGCAAGACCGTCGTCGACGGCGTTGTGCGAGGCCTTCAACATGCGCAGCGCGAGAGGGGACATCGCGAGCATGTCGCTCGCCCAGCGAACCGTCTCGATCTCCAAGTCTTCGATCGGAACAACCGCATTCACCAAGCCCCAGTCGAATGCTTGCTCGGCTCCGTACTGGCGGCACATGTACCACACCTCGCGCGACCTCTTCTGTCCAATCGTGCGCGCGAGCAACCCGGAACCGTAACCGCCGTCGAAGGACCCCACTTTCGGTCCGGTCTGACCGAACCGGGCATTGTCCGCAGCGATGCTGAGGTCGCTGACGACGTGCAGAACATGACCGCCGCCGATCGCGTAACCGGCCACCATGGCGATCACAGGCTTCGGGGTGCGACGTATTTGAATTTGCAGGTCGAGCACATTAAGCCGACCTATCCCCTTCTCCGCGACGTCGTCATCACCGATGTAACCATCGTCGCCACGGATGATCTGGTCACCACCAGAACAGAAGGCAAGATCTCCCTGACCCGTCAACACGATCACACCGACCCGATCATCGTCCCGTGCACGATTCATCGCATCGGACAGCTCGAACAATGTCTGGGGTCGAAATGCATTCCGCTTGTGGGGTCGGTCGATGGTGATCTTCGCGATCCCTGCACTGTCGCCGGAGGAGACTTCGTAGCGAATGTCCGTATACGAGCCCACCGACTTCCACGATGCTCCCGGTCGTACGGAGCTGTGGGCGGGGTCGTTCCACACCGGAGAATCCTCGGGAGCGACCGGGGGAAGCGGGTAGCGCGTGCGGGTATCCATGCTCTCCACGCTACCGGCAGCACCTACGCTCGGCACGATGTCGATTCCCGATCGCTCCCGGCCCCTCGAACTCATCGAGGTGCCGCCCGGTCCTGCGGCGATCGAGGCACTGTGGGGTCCGCTCGATGCCGCTCTGGCTCACGATGCACCGGTCGCCCCCATCCCGCGCGAGTCCGCATCACTGCCCGCGCCCCTCGTTCGCGCTGTCCGCGATGCCGTTCGTCCCGAAGAACCGGTACCCCACGACACGGCGGTCGTCATCAGCACCTCCGGGTCAACCGGCCACCCCCGGGGCGTCATGCTCGGCGCGCACGCACTCACCGCCGCCACCGCCCAGGTGCACTCACGCGTGGAAGGCGAGCCGATCTGGGTTCTCGCACTGCCACCCACGTCCATCGGCGGCCTGAACGTGATGATTCGAGCCCACAACACCGGAATCCGCCCGATCGCCGTGCGAAGTATCGGTGGCGCCGAACCCTTCACCGACCATGCATTCGCCACGGCCGTGCGTGAGGCAACAGCTACGGGGCGTCCCATTGCGGTCTCGTTGGTTCCGTCGCAAGTGACGCGACTGCTCGCCAGCGCTGCGGGGCAGGAGTCTTTGCGCCAGTGCTCCCTCACGCTGGTCGGGGGCGGGCCCGTCGATCCACAACTGCCGAGTCATTGCCAGGATGCGGGAATCACCCTGACGACGACGTACGGGATGACCGAAACCAGCGGCGGCTGCGTCTTCGATGGTCGCCCCCTCGACGGTGTCGAAGTGCGCATTGACGACGCCGATGGCCGCGTCTGCGTCTCTGGACCGATGTTGGCGCAGGGGTATCGAGACGGCGACAACCGCGCATTCGATGGCCACTGGCTTCGAACGAACGACCGCGGCACATGGAAAGACGGGCTTGTGAGTATCGACGGTCGGCTCGACGACATTGTGAGCCTTCACGGCGTCAATGTGGATCTGGCGGCAGTCCAGGAAAGAGTCGATCAGCATCCGCGGATCGAAGCGTCGCTAATCGTTCCGACATTCGGCCAATCAAGCGATGCGGACACAACAGATGAGCCCCGTATCGCGATGATCTACGTCGGAGGGCCCGTCGACCACGAGGAGCTTCGAGCCTGGATCTCACCGACTCTCGGAGCTATCGCCTGCCCCACTGTCATCCGCCGGGTGGACACCTTGACGCGAACGTTGACCGGCAAGGTCGATCGACAAGCCACCGCGGCATCCGCCGGCCTGGGGATCGGGACATCGCGGAAAGAAGGCGCCGCGTGACAACGTCTGCGCAATGGTGGGCGGGGGCGCGGCCTCGCACCCTCCCGGCCGCTGTCGCCCCCGTCGTCATCGGTACGGCTCTCGCCGGGGCCGACTGGATTCCCGCTCGCGCATTTCTCGCCTTGATCGTGGCGCTCGCACTACAAATCGGCGTGAACTACGCGAATGATTACAGCGACGGCATCCGCGGGACGGACGCCGATCGCGTGGGCCCTCTTCGGTTGGTTGGTCAGGGAATTGCCGCACCCCGCGCCGTCCGAAACGCGGCCTTCGCAAGTTTCCTCATCGCCGCGCTTGCCGGACTTCTGCTCATCGCCCTTTCAGGATTCTGGTGGCTCCTCATCGTCGGCGCGGCGTCGATCGGCGCGGCCTGGTTCTACACCGGGGGAACACGACCCTACGGATACGCCGGTTGGGGTGAGGTCTTCGTCCTCGTCTTCTTCGGCCTGGTTCCGGTCCTGGGAACGCTCTATGTCCAAACGGGAACAGTGACCGCAGCAGCGATCGCGGCCAGCGTGGGCATCGGCGCGCTCACATCCGCTATTCTCGTCACCAACAATCTCCGGGACATCCCCACCGATCGATCTTCCGGGAAGTTGACGCTCGCGGTTCGGCTCGGGGAAACGAAAACCAGACGCCTGTACGTCGCACTCATCGTGATCGCCTTCATCGCGGTCGTCATGGTGGCGCTGGTGAACTCCGGCGATGCGCTATGGCCACTACTGGGGCTGGCCGCACTCCCCTGGGCTGTCCCCCCGCTACGTGTGGTCACCTCGGGAGCCGTCGGACCCGGGCTCGTCGCCGCTCTCATCGGTACCGGCCGACTCGTCATCGCCTACTCTGTCGCGCTCTCCACCGGATTGGTCCTGCCCCTGTTCATCTGAGTCATCCTCGGCTCGTGACGCGGCATCTATGCGGGCGTTTATCCCCCCAAAGAATCGACCCACCACCTCACCCATCGCCGAGCGCTGTCGATTCAAAGCGAAAGCACTGATGACTCCGGACAAGACGATGGCCACGACCAACGCCCACAACCCCTGAAGCGGGGTGATGATCTGCAACACCAGCCATACGCCGAGAAATAAGCCGATTCGCAGCGCGGTGAAGACGATCACAGTGACGATGCCCGAGCGGTGGGGCCCGTCTCGCTGGTTATCCCACTCATTATCCGACTGGCGGTCGCTCACGCTTCCACCGTACTCACCCTCAAGTTATCCAAGGGTCGCGTCGTCGGTGCGACGATCGGTGGTGGTCGAAGAGAGATCGCGACCCATCACGGTTACCATTATTGGATCATGCTTCGAGTCATCCTCGTCCTGCTCGCCGTGGCGCTCTACGTCTACTTCATCATAGATGTGGCACGCACGCCGAAGGGCCAAGCACGCTCACTTCCGAAATGGCTATGGATGCTCCTGGTCATCGTTTTGCCGCTCGTCGGCGGGGTGCTGTGGTTGATACTCGGTCGTGCCTGGCCCGAGGGAGGGGGCTGGTGGCGACGAAGCGGCCCTGTGGCGCCCGATGATGATCCGCGCTTCCTTCGCAAGCTGGACGATGACGTGTGGAGCAAGAAGATGAAGCGCCGCCGGGGCGAGCCGACCTAAACGCGCGCGGCACTGTGTCGACGAACCGAATGCTTACAAGCCGCCGTAAGAATGCAGGCTGTTGACGAAAATGTTGACGCCGAAGTAGTTGATCAAGAAGGTCACGAGCCCGAGGATTGCGATCCACGAAGCCCGATTCCCTCGCCACCCGGCGGTTGATCGGGCGTGCAGGTACGCGGCGTAGACCACCCACGTGATGAAGGCCCAGGTTTCCTTCGGGTCCCAGCCCCAGTAACGCCCCCACGCATTCTCCGCCCAGATGGCACCGGCGATCACGGCGAAGGTCCACAGGGGAAAAGCGAAAGCGATGATGCGACTGGTGAAGGTCTGCAGCTTCTCCGTGGATGGCGTCGATGCCATCACCCCCTGCCAGGTCAGGCCCCGCTGCTCTCGCCTGGACTGCACCAGCGACAGGGCCGCCGCCGATGCAGCAACGGTGAAGGCCCCCGCACAGATGATTGCCGCCGAGACGTGGATGACCAACCAGTAGGACTTCAGTGCAGGTACCAGTTGCGCCGCTTCGGTGTACAGCACCGTCACGGCGAGACCGAGCGTGAGCAACGCCGGCGTCACGACGAACAAGCCCAGCCACCGGAGGTCCCGGCGAGTCGATAGCACGAGGAAGACCACGAGTACGCCCCATGCTGAGCTGATCGAGAACTCGTACATATTTCCCCACGGCACCCGACCAGCCCATAGCCCGCGCAGGACCAGACCGACCGTCAGCAACCCGGTAGCCAGCCACGTGAGCGACATGGCAACGTTCGCCAACCGTCGGCCCGGTTCGGCGGCGACCGCGGTATCTACTCGGTCGATGACGGCAACGCTGCCCTCTGCTGTCTCCCGACTGGCGACGCTCGACGACGATGTGGTCCGGCGCCGACCGCTGGCGAAGGACGCAGCGAACAGGACCATCGCGACGGTCAGGGTGACCATGGTCGCGTAAATGGCGGCGTTGCTGGCCTCGGCCAAGCTCATGGAACCACCGTCGGTCATTGCTCGCTCTTCCTGTCGTCGTTCGACGTCGTTTCGTTCGCTGCTGCCTTACGTCCCGCGATGTGATCCGCCGCGATCTGCTGCACTGCTCGTACGTCCTCTGAGACGTCACCCGCTTCACTCTTGCTCAAGCCGGCGACGCCCACGAGGGTACTTCCCTGTTCGTCATCTCGCGCTCTGAGCCAGATGCGACGGCGGCGGGTGAACAACGACACCGTCAACGCGAGCATGGCCAGTACCGACGCGACCAATGCTGCCTCCTTGCCCGGATCGAAGGCGATTTGGAACGACGACCAGCGGGTCCAGCCAGTGAATTCGATCTCGCCCTGCGCGAACTCCCACACCTGTCCAGGTACCAGCGCCCGGAGGCCGATCTGCTCCATCTCGTCGGTCGAGAGCGAGTAAATGCTCTGCGGCACTCCCGAGGCCAGCCCTAGGTCGCCGTACCAGGCGGACAGGAAGACCGAGGGGTCGTCTGCGTCGGGAAAGACCGAGTGAGGGCCGCGGATGTCATCGATGGCGGAGGTAGGCAGAAACAGCCCGCGGAATCCCAGCTGCGGGTCGGAGTCGGGAATCTTGATGACGCCGGTCGACGTGAAGTTCCCATCCTGCGGGAGAAAGACGACGTCGTCATCGAAAACGACGTCGCCGGAGGCGTCGCGGACGATAAAGGACGGCGCGTAGCCATGCCCCACCAGGAAAACCTTCGCCCCTGCAACCGATATCGGGGAGTTGACTTCGATGAGATCCTCCCGAGCCCCCGCACCAGGTTCATTTTGCAAGGCGACGCGTGCTTCGAAGAGGCGTGGAGCGCCCCGCTGTGCTTCGGACCGCTCGAACTCAACGTCGAAGTCGTCGAGGGTGAACGAGAAGGGCGGAATGCTGTCTGCGGTGGCGAGTCGTCCCCCGCCCCATGCATCGTATTGGGTGAGTGTGTTGGAGAACCCATTTCCCTCTTTAACGATGACGTTTCCTCGCCATCCGAAAAGACCGCCCGCAGCGACGGCCACCAGGATCAATACGAGCGCTAGGTGAAATATCAGATTTCCCGTTTCACGCAGGTAGCCCTTTTCCGCTGACACCCATACGCCACCCGGATCCCCATCGACCGCGGCGTCCGATCCGGTGCGAACCCGCCACCCGCGACGCCGCAACTCTCCGCTGACGTGGGACGAAACGTCGGCAGGAGCGTCGTCCACCGTTTCGCACGAGAAGGCTTGCATCCTGTCCAGATTGCGCGGTGCTATCGGTGGCGGCGTGCGCATCGCCTTCCAGTGATGTCCCACGCGAGGGAGGACACATCCGATGAGGGAGACGAAGAGCAGGAGGTAGATCGCTGCGAACCATGGCGCCCCGTACACATCGAAGAATCCGAGCCGGTCGAGCAATGGACCGAGAGTGGGTTGCTGGTCGATCCACTCGTCGACGAGGAGGGGGTTGTTGCCTCGTTGCGGAAGGATCGAACCCGGGACACTGGCAACAGCCAGTGCGAAGAGCAAGATCAGTGCGACCCGCATGCTGGTGAGTTGGCGCCACGCCCACCGCAGGAAACCTTGGGAGTCCAGCGGCGGTGCAACGGCTTCGACGCGTGTATCGCTCATAGGGCGGTCTCGAATCCGGGAATCGTCACACGAAGCCAGATCGTGAAGTCGAGCCAGAGCCCGGTGACAAGCAGCAGCCCGACGAGCACGAGCATCCCACCACCGATGCGCATAATCCATGTGTAGTGCCGCCGAATGAAGTCGGTGGCGCGTGCCGCTCGCTCAATAAAGAAGGCGAAGGCGATGAACGGGATGCCGAGCCCGATGCAGTAGCCGAAAGACAACAGCGCGCCGCGCAAGGCGCTGGCCTCAGCGAGCGCAAGAGATTGCACGGCGGTGAGCGTCGGACCGATGCAGGGTGTCCACCCGAGACCGAACAGCACCCCGAGTCCCGGCGCTCCGATCACGCCCCACTTAGGCACTCGCATCCATCGGTACTCCCGTTGGAACCAGGGAATCGCACCCATGAACGCGAGCCCCATGGCAATCACCAGCAGGCCCATGACGCGGGTAATGACGTTCTCGTAGCGCAGGAGCGCTGACCCGAGCCCACCGAAGAGCGCACCGTAGGACACGAAGACAACACTGAAGCCGAGAACGAACAGCACGCTTCCTGCCAGAACGCGTGACTTTCGCTCACCCGTGGATAGCTCCACACCCGTCATTCCCGTGACGTAGGAGACGTATCCCGGCGCGAGGGGAAGAACACATGGGCTGATGAAGGCGACGAGTCCGGCCGCCACGGCGATAGGGAGGGCGACGAGCATCGACCCACTCGTGATGATCGTGCCGATGTCACCCACGTTCAGCCACCTCGTCAATGACTCCCCGAAGTGTTGCCGCACTCACTTTTCCCAGGATTCTCGCCGCAACTCGACCACTGCCATCGATCACGAGAGTCGAGGGAATAGCTTGCGGAGGGAGAGAGTCCGAGAATTGCAGTTGAACTTGACCATCAGGATCAAAGATGCTGGGAAACGTCAGACCCATCGATTCGACGAACCCTTGCGCGGCGACGGTTGAGTCTCTGGTGTTCAAACCAACGAACTGCACTCCCTTGTCCTGCTCTTCTTCCCAGACCTCCTGCAATTCGGGAGCCTCGGCACGACACGGGGCACACCAGGAGGCCCAGACGTTCATCACGACCGTTTGACCGCGGTAATCAACGAGGTCGAAGGTGTCGCCATCCAAGGTGGTCGCACGAACATCCGGGGCCGGAGCCCGCTGGGCCGGCTCTACGACGATGATCGATCCGTCACCGCCGACGAAACCGGATTCGGACTCGATCGAACTCGTTCCCCCCGCGTTACCGCAGGCGCTGACGGTTACAGCGAGGCACAGCAGGAGAACAAGCCGCTTCATGCGCCGGCGATGGGACTGGCACCGGGGAGGAGATCGCGCGCTGGCTCCGTATAAGAGATGGACATCAGTCGGTCACCATGGAAAGCCAGTGACGTGAGCGATGCCAAGTTGCACTGTCGGGAGCGGGGGTCGTGCCACAGCCGCCGGCCCTCCGCATCGAGCCGGGCGATCCAAATCGGCAACTGGTGGCTCACCAAAACCGCCTCGCGACCGTCCGCTACTTCTCGAGCGTTCGCGACCACCCGGCGCATGCGTTCGGCGACGTCCTCGTAGGGCTCTCCCCAACTTGGGCGAAAGGGATTCCACAGATGTTTCCAGGTCCGCGGCTGCCGCAGCACCCCATCTCCAACGCTCACACGCTGACCTTCAAAGACGTTGTCCGCTTCGATCGCCAAGGGCTCGGTCCCGACGGTCAGCCCGTGCACCCGAGCGATCGGGTCGGCGGTTTGCTGCGCGCGTTCCATCGGCGAGGCAATAACCGCGGCTATGTCGTGCTTGGCCAGGGCCTCCGCAGCCATATCCGCCATTTGCACTCCACGCTCGGAGAGCCGATATCCCGGGAGGCGGCCGTACAGCACACCTTCGGGGTTGTGCACTTCCCCGTGGCGAAGAAGATGGACGACGCTGTGCTGGTCACTCACCCCTCGAGCCTAAGCACGACCGATGAACCCGCATCTCGAGGTCACGACTTGCGCCGACCGGCTGCCCTCTTCTTGCTGGGGCGCCACTCATCCTCGCCTGCTTCCTCGGCCCGCTTACGCATGACGAGACCGTGAGCGGCCAAGGCCTCCGCCAGGCCCTCGGGTGTGCTGTCTTCGGCGAGAACGTCCACACGCAAGCCGTGCTCCTCCGCCGTCTTCGCGGTGTGCGGACCGATGCAGGCAACAACGGTCGACTGATGCGGCTTGCCCGCGATCCCGACGAGGTTGCGCACCGTGCTGCTCGAGGTGAACATCACCGCGTCGAACCCACCGGTCTTAATGGCCTCTCGCACAGGAGCAGGCGGCGGCGCCGCCCGCACGGTTCGAAATGCCGTGATGTCTTCGACTTCCCAGCCCAATTCGGTGAGGCCAGCGGCCAGGGTGTCCGTTGCGATGTCAGCCCGCGGCACAAACACCTTGTTGATCGGGTCGAGAAGCGAGTCGTACGGCGGCCAGGCGTCGAGGAGGCCACCGGTGCTCAAATCTTCCTCGGGAACCAGATCGGGTCGCACTCCGAACTCGATGAGAGCCTCGACTGTTCCGGGTCCGCATGCTGCCACCCGAAGGCCGGAGAAGGATCGCGCATCCAGGCCGTACTCGTAGAGCTTCTCTCTCACCGCACGGACCGCGTTCGCGGAAGTGAAACCAACCCACTCGTATCGACCTTCCACCAGACCCCGAACCGCACGCTCCACCTGCTGCGGGGTTCGTGGAGGCTCGACGGAGATGGTGGGTACCTCGCTGGGAACCGCACCCAGACGACGCAGACGAGTCACAAGACCGGCGGTGTTGTCCTGGGTGCGAGGAATAAGAACTCGCCATCCGACGAGTGCCTTGCGCTCGAACCAATCGAGTCGCTCCCGCTGCTCGACGACCTCGCCAATGACGACGAATCCACCTCGACGAGTCGTTGCCGAATCGGCGGCTTCGCTCAAGGTCATGACAACGGTCTGCTGATCGACGGTCGTGCCATCTCGCGTGATGGCAACGGGGGTGTCGCCGGATCGTCCGGCCTCGAGCATGGCTCGCGCGATGTGCACCAGATGGTTGGCACCGGAGGGGAACACCGCCGTGACGCGAGGAACAGCCAACTCCTCCCAGCGCACCGCAGAATCCTCTGCGTCGATGACTCGGACCTCCTTGGCCTTGCTCCCCACGAGACCGAATCCGGCGTATGCCGGCACTCCCGTTATCTCGCTGACGGCGGGCACGATCTCTGTGTCGATCTTGGCTCGACGCACGGCACCGACCTCACCTACGAGGCTCGATCCCATCATCGGGTCTCCGGCCAGCAAACGGACGACCACGGTTCCAGCCTTGGCGGCGTCGATGGCGGGCTTGATTCGATCGGCCGCCGGTCCGGCCGCGTCCGGGTTAACAACCTCAATGAGGTCGGCTGCCACGAACGCTTCCGCGATCGGCACCGCCACCTCGTCCGCGAGCACGTACCCCGCGTCGCCCAACATGCGAGCACCCCGGTGGGCGATCAAGTCCGGGTCTCCGGGACCGGCAGCAACGAAAGCGATGCACGGTGTGCCCAGCGTCTTCTTCTCGGACGCCTTCGTCACCACGGGCACATCGGCAACGTCCTCCACCGTCGACATAGCCGGGCGGCTCGCCTTCTTCTTCGCGGGTGCCTTCTTAGCCGGTGCCGTCTTGGCGGGTGCTTTCTTCACAGGTTCCTTCTTCTCGGACTTCTCGGGCTTCTTGGACGCCTTCTTCGCGGGTGCCTTTTTAGCGCTCTGAGGGCTCATGCGTTCATCACCTCCGACGCCTGTTCGGCGGGAGTCTGGTCGGCTCGTACTGATGGAGGCTCAAGACGCGTAACCACAGTGCCGTCCGGTTGCCTTCTGCGTTGCTCGTGGAACGCCAAGACCTGAAGCTCGACCGCAAGGTCGACTTTCCTCACCTCGACGTCCTCAGCGACGTTCAACACCACGGGGGCAAAGTTGACGATGCTGCGAACGCCGGCGGCGACGAGACGATTGGCTATTTCTTGAGCAGCGTCCGCAGGTGTCGTAATGACGCCTATCCGGGCGTGGTTGTCTGCCACGATCGCACTAAGACTGTCCAAGGATTGGATGGTGATCTGCCTGTCGACGACGGAGACGACAGTCCCCACGACATCGGGATGCGAATCGATCAACCCAACGACTTGGAATCCACGACTGGCGAATCCTCGATAGGACACCAGTGCCCGACCCAGGTTGCCGACTCCCACGACAACGACTCCCCAGGGACTCGTCAATCCGAGCTCGCGAGCGATCTGGTACGCGAGGAACTGAACGTCGTAGCCGACACCACGCGTGCCATAGGACCCGAGGTAGGACAGATCCTTTCGAAGCTTGGCGCTGGTTACCCCGCACGCGGTCGCGAGCTCCTCGCTCGAGACGGTGTGCGACCCAGAATCGGCAAGCGACATCAGAACCCGGTGGTACACCGGCAGGCGGGCCACGGTGGCGTCAGGGATAGCCCGACCAGACATCGGGACCAGGGCCGGTCCGCGACTATCGCTGGAGCGAGGTGCGGGAAGGGGCACGTGCGTCACCTACATTGCAGTTACGGGGCACGGGAGCGGTCGGCACTCAGCCACCGGGCCGTTGAGAGCGGAAAGATTACGGCTTCGTGCACGAATGCACAAAGTTTACCGGACGCTTACGTCCGATTATCGGTCTAACGCCTGACCAAGCCGGACCGCGTCTACCCGGAAGAAGTCGTGCCGTTCGCCGTCGACGAGGACCACCGGGATCAACTCTGCGTACTCGTCGGCGAGGGCTGGGTCGTCATCGATGGAGACGACCTCGTACCGCACTCCTCGCTGCCCGCACACCTCAGCGACCACGGTCTCAGCGTCATCGCACAGGTGACAACCGGCACGGCCGATGATCTGCACGCGTACCGCGAGGGCGTCATCGCCGGACCCCGAGCCGCTTCTCATGTCCCGTATCTTGCCGACTACACAGATGTCTTACCCTGCAGATGTGGAAAATCCCGACGTCCTCACGTCCTATCGTCGTGCCGGGCAGGCGTCGGCATCCGCCGCCATGGACATCGAGCACAACGTGTCGCGCACAGCAGCATTTTTCGATGTCGACAACACCATCATGCGCGGGTCGAGCCTGTTCCATCTCGCCGTTGGCTTGGCCAAACGCAAGTACTTCAACGCACGGGAGATCGGTGGATTCGCCGGAAAGCAGTTGAAGTTTGTTCTCAGCGGCTCGGAGGACCTCGAGGACATGGCGTCGGCGACCGAGGCCGCCCTGTCGTTCGTACAGAACCGTTCGGTCCACGAATTGCAGGACCTGGTCGAGCAGATCTTCGACGCCGAGATGGTCGACAAATTGATTCCGGCATCTCTGGCGTTGGCCCAGGGACACCTCGATGCCGGGCAGCAAGTGTGGCTCGTCACTGCTACTCCACAGGAGCTTGCGGCCGTCATCGCCCGACGCCTCGGATTAACTGGAGCCCTGGGAACGATTGCTGAAAGTCGCGGTGGGATCTACACCGGAAAGTTGCTCGGTCCTCCGCTGCACGGTCTCGCCAAAGCCGAAGCGGTACGGGCGTTGGCCACCAGCGAAGGCCTCGATCTCGGCGAGTGCAGCGCGTATTCCGACTCTGTAAACGACGTCCCCATGCTTTCCCTGGTCGGTCACCCGACGGCCGTCAACCCCGACCCTGAGTTGCGTGCACACGCGATCGCCAATGAGTGGCGCCTTCGCGACTTTCGACATCGAGCTCGCATCAAGCCCTACGTGGCACCTGTCGCCAGCGGGGCCACCGGCATCGCCGTCGGCCTGGCGTCGGGATACCTCCTGGGTCAGATGCGAGGACGCCGCTAGTTGAAGGCGCCGCCGCGTTGGGCGAGCAGGTCGTAGAGACGACGCTGGATTCGTTCACGCACCCGGTCAGTGATCTCGAATAGAACGGCGGGGTCGTCGGCTGCCCCGGAAGGCAGGTGATCGGTGGGAATCGGATCGTCGAAGTGGATCAGCCATTTGCTCGGCAGCGGCACCAAGCCGAGCGGCCCCAAGAAGGGGAACGTCGGGGTGATGGGAAAGTAGGGAAGCCCGAGAACGCGCGCCACGACCGACGCATTCGCCACCATGGGATAGATCTCCTCAGCCCCGACGATCGCGGTCGGGATGATCGGCGTCCCCGTTCGCACGGCGGCCGAAACGAAACCCCCGCGTCCGAAGCGCTGGAGCCGATAACGCTCCGAAAACGGCTTGCCGATTCCCTTGAACCCTTCCGGCCACACTCCCACGACCTCACCCGACGTCAGCAAGCGCTCGGCGTCGTCGTGGCACGCCAGTGTGTGGCCGGCTCGACGAGCCACGTCCCCCAGGAAAGGCGTTTGGAATACGAGGTCGGCACCCAACATGCGCAAGAACCGGTGCGAAGGATGCTCATCATGAACAGCCACCTGGGTCATCACCGAATCCACCGCGATGGTGCCGGAGTGGTTGGCCACCACGAGGGCTCCTCCTTGATCCGGAATCGATTGGATTCCCGAAACCTCTACCCGGAACCAGTGGCGATACAACGGACGAACAGCCTGCAACAGCACCTTGTCTGTGAATTCGGGATCGAAACCAAAATCGTCGACCGCATACTCGCCAGCAAGACGCTCCCGAACAACACTCCACATGCCTGGCGAACTGTCCGCATTCGTCGGTGACTCGTCACTTGGTGACCCGTCGTTCCGGATGACCGTTGTCTTGATCTTGCGCTTCTTGGGATTACTCGCACTACCGGCATTCGCACTACCGGCATTCGCACTACCGGCATTCGCACTGCCGGTCTGTGTCGTACTGGCGTCTGAGGACTCTGTAGAAGGGATGGCGGGCCGAGGACCCGTAGCTCCTACTTCACGTGCCGCCTTCGACGGACGCATGCGAAGGTCAGGCCGAGGGTCATCCATACTTCGCTGCCTCCCGTCGACTGCCGCGCACGAAGGCACCGAATGCCTCATCGCTCGAGTACTGGCACTCAAAACCCACCTCAGCAGCAACACGTGTCGTATCGAGGACACGTCCATGGGTCAGGTACCGGACCTGATCGCGCGAAAAGTCCGCCCACGCGCCCCGCGCCAGCGTTCGACCGACCGACGGCACAAGGGCGGCCGGCAGGGGCACACTCGACGCTCCAAGCCGGCCCAGCGCTTGAGACAAGAGCATCACTCCGTCACCAGCGACATTGAACGTCCCGGTCGTACGCTGCAAGACCACGCGCCGCGTCACTTCCAGAGCGTCTTCCTCATGGACGAATTGCAGGCGCGGGTCGAACCCCAGGACGGTCGGAACAATCGGCATCGTCAGATACGACGTCATGCCCGTCCGCATACCCGGTCCGACGATGTTGGCAAAGCGCAAAGTCGCCACCCCGACATCGGGTCTGCGGCGAGCGAAACCCCGGACGTACTCCTCGACTTCCAGTGAGTCTTTCGCCCACCCAGACGTTGGAGGATGACGAGGAGAGGAGTCTTCCGTGATCAACGCCGGATCTCGGGGTCCGCTGCCGTACACGGCCGCCGTCGACTTCACGACCACTTGGCGAACACTGTCGACTCGCTGACACGCTCCGAGTAATTGCATGGTGCCGATGACGTTGATGTCCTTCATCACAGAACGGTTGCCCGCCTGTCGGGGAGTCGCGATGACACCCATATGAACCACGGTGTCGACCCCAGTACCGTCCAAAATCTTCGTGACCGATGGGTTTCGGATGTCGGCGCGTATGAAGTCCGCCGCGATGGGCGACGCAGGAGGGATCACGTCGATCCCTATCACTCGGTCAACGCCCGGTTGGCGGACCAGTCGATCGGCCATCTTGCCGCCGAGATACCGGGAAACCCCAGTGACGACAGCAACTCTGCCCACGGTGGGGCCCTCTACCTACTTCTTATTGCGGCGTTGAACCCGCGTACGACGGAGGAGTTTGCGGTGCTTTTTCTTGGCCATTCGCTTACGGCGCTTCTTGACCACAGAGCCCATGAACTGCCTCTACTCCTTCATCGCCCGCCCAAGCGGGCAAAGTCCGCATCCACTGTCAACCAGGTGATTGACGTCGTCGAAGCCTACCTGCCTTCAATACAGGAAAGGGCGCGCGCCCTCAACGCTGGGCGTTCGCGCTGAATGTCACGCGGTTTCGATGTAAGAATCGCGAAGGTAGTCGTGCACCGCTTGCTCCGGGACACGGAACGAGCGGCCAACACGGACCGCCGGCAAATCCCCGTTGTGTACGAGGCGATAAACAGTCATCTTCGAGACTCTCATGACCGAAGCAACTTCCGCCACAGTCAAGAATTTGACATTACCAAGGGAGTTCTCAGAAGTGTTGGCCATTATGTGATCCGTTCTTATCCTTGCCGGCTCCCCGGTCCTGTAGAGGGGAACCCTAGTCGCGGAGAGTTCCCAGCGACAGTCGATTCCAAAAAAAACCTGCGGCACGCTGACGTCCGCCGCCCTCAGGCGGCGCTACCCCTGATCTGTGTGATCTACGCGCCCGGCCGACATCTCACCGGCTCGTCCGTGAGCCGCCCGCATTCCGTTCTCGATGGTTCTGGAGAGGCCCTCGGAGTCGAAGACGCCGATGGCAGCCGCCGTCGTCCCTCCGGGGGAGGTGACTGCCGCGCGCAGCGCCGCTGGATCGTCGGGCTCCGAGGCGAGAAGTAGCGCGGATCCGGCGATGGTTTCAGTCACGAGAGTCCTCGCTGTGGACTGATCGAGACCCAGATCCATCGCCGTCTTCATCATCGACTCCGCCAGGTAGAACACGTAGGCGGGTCCGCTGCCGGAGGTCGCCGTAAGTGAGTCGATGAGCGACTCATCCATCACGATCACCGTCGAGACCGGATCCAGAAGGCGGACCACCTGTTGCAGTTGCTCCGCCGAACAGGTCGTGCCTGCCACCAGGCCGACAACCCCTCGACCAACCCGCACCGGCGTATTCGGCATGGCTCTGGCGACCGCGACCCCAACCGGCGCGTGTCTCTCCAGCACCGCCACCGGCACTCCCGCAGCGATCGAGACGACGACTCCGCTCGGGTTCACGGACTCGGCTGCCTGCCTGAGAACATCGGTGATCTGGTCCGGCTTGACGGCCAGGAAGATCACGTCGGCGTCGCTGACGGCTTCGAACAGGTCTGCCACTCGCACATCCCCGCGACGGCGCCACATATCCGCGCGCTCGTCGTTCGCCTCGACAACCGTGACCTGCGTATCGGGAACACCACCGAGGATGCCCTCCACGATGGCTCCACCCATTGCACCACCACCGACCATGGCCACTTGGTTCATGGTTACTTACTGTGCCACAGGTGCTGACAGCGGTTGGGTCGGATCAAGTAGACGCTGAATGGTCGGACCGACCAGAGCCACGACCTCGTCCTCGGATGCCGACGCGAGAGGCTCCACGGCAACGCCATAACGAGCGATGACGATGCCGCCCAGAAAAGACGTGATGAGGGCGCCGCGCATCTTGGCGTCGGGGATGCCCGCACGAAGGAGAACTTGATCCACAACCTCACCGGTGATGTACTCCCAGACCGCTCGAACACTGCCGGGAGTGTTGGTCACCGCTCCCGGGATGAGCGAGCCGACAACGCCTACGTCATCACGTAACTGCTCCTCTTGGGCAGCCTGCAAGGCTAAGCGAACCAGGCGCTCTCCCAACCCATCGAGACCTGGTGCCACCAGGCGTGGGATCGCAGACGTGGGGTCGAACGGCAGATCCATGACGGCGGCGAAGAGCTCAGCCTTGTTTCGGTAGAAGGAGGACAGGACAGACGGCCCCACACCGGCAGCCACCGCAATGGATTTCACCGTCACCGATGCGTAACCGCGACGCTCGAATATCGCCCGAGCAGCACGGTCGATCGCGGCGCGTCGATCATCGTTGGGCGAGGTCATGACGCGCCGCCAAGGTGTGTGCGAGCGAAATCCAGCGTCTCCCGCAGATCCGCGACTCGCTCATCGCGGCCTTGGGCGCCCCTGGTGGAAACCTCCGCGATCACGGAACCGCCGAAGCCCGCGTCTGCCAAACGTGCGAGAACCTCGGCGACGGGTTGGTCACCGCGGCCGGGGACAAGATGCTCATCACGCGCCGAATCGGTGCCATCGGCCAAATGCACGTGTGCCACCCGATCGGCCAAATCACGCACCATGTCCCGCGGGTCTGTCCGTGAGACGGCGGTGTGCGAAAGATCCACCGTGGCATGTCGGTAGTCCTGGTGTCGGATATCCCAATGGGGCGAGTACGCACCCAACGACGACGGGCCAGCACGCCACGGATACATGTTCTCGACAGCGAAGACCACGTCGGTTACTTCCTCCATCCGAGCAATTCCGTCTTCGAAGGATCGCGCATACTCGCGTTGCCACCGAAAGGGAGGATGGACGACGACGGTAAAGGCGCCAAGCGCCTCGGCGACATCACGAGCCTTAACAAGCTTTCCCCACGGGTCGGTCCCCCATACCCGCTGAGTGATCAGCAGACACGGCGCGTGGATGGCAAGAACGGGTAATTGGTAGTGATCGACCAGGCCTTTCAAGGTCGCGAGATCTTGACTCATCGCATCGGTGCCGACCATCACCTCGACACCGTCGTACCCGAGGTCAGCGGCCAATTCGAACGCGACGGCTGTCGATTCTGGGTACACCGACGACGACGACAAGCCGATCGTGTACTGCCGCGACATCGTCACTTCCTCGCCCGACGCCAACGATCGGCCACCACACCGGCCCCCCACACGGCCAAGGCACCGGCCAACCCCACCGCTATCGCCACCAGGCTGTATGGCTCTGGACTCAAACTCAGGGCGAAGAATTCAGAGAGCGGTGGAATATAGATCACCGCGGCGAAACTCAGGACCATAAGGCCGATGATGCCCCAACGAACAAGATTCAGCGGCCGCGCAGAGATAGCCAGAACCCCCGTCGCCACGATGAACAAGGAGACCGTGGCTGCCTTCTGGGCGTTGAGAACGGGCTCCGACACCCACAGTGCTACCGCGTAACTCGTCCAGGCCGCGGCCGCGGCGATGATTCCTGCAGGGATCGCGAAGGCGAGGACTCGCTTGAAGAACCCGGGACGGAATCGCTCCTTGTTCGGCATGAGAGCCAAAAAGAACCCCGGGATACCGATGGTCAGCGCGCTCACCAGCGATAGGTGGCGCGGCAGAAACGGAAACACCACGGCGAAGACACCGGTCAGAACCGAAATCACCGTGGAGTACACGCTCTTGGTGAGGAAGACGTCCGAGACTCGCTCAATATTGCCCAGAACTCGACGCCCTTCGGCGACGACGCTCGGCAGGACCGACCACTTGCTATCCAACAGGACGAGTTGCGCCACCGCGCGAGTGGCACCCGATCCATTCCCCATAGCAATGCCGAGATCGGCGTTCTTCAGCGCCAAGACATCATTGACGCCGTCACCGGTCATCGCGACGGTCGACCCGCCGAGGTGTAGCGCGTCCACCATCTGCTGTTTCTGGGAAGGCGTCACCCGACCGAATACCGAATGCTCGGCCATAACGCCTGCCAGTTCTTGCGTACTTGTCGGCGCGTGACGAGCGTCGAAGGGATGATCGGATCCCGGGATGCCTGCTTCGTCGGCGATGGCACCGACCGTTTCGGCGTTGTCGCCCGAGAGGACCTTGACCCGCACGCCTTGATCCAGAAAGTACTCGACGGTGGCACGGGCGCCGTCACGCACCTGTTGATCAATTACCACGACAGCCGTAGGAACGACCGGGCCCGGTCCCCCATCAGCCGACACCGCACCGTCGTCACTTTCCGCCCGGGCAACAACAAGGACCCGTGCTCCCCGACTGGCATAACGCGCAGCCATGTCGAGGACCTCCCGATGGTCGGGCGTTACTACTTCCGGTGCGCCGAGGACCCACACTCCGTGGTCGTCGAAAGTGACCGAGGACCACTTTCGGGTACTCGAGAACGGAACGGTGGATGCCACCGACCATCCGGGATCCGGGCATGAGCGAGCGATGGCCAAAATCGTCGGATTCGGCGATGCTTCCGCCGCCGCTAGGGCGCCGAGCAGTTGGCGCACCTCGTGGGGAGATTCTCGACCCACGGAGATGACATCGTCCATATGCATGCCGGGCTCGGTGAGGGTGCCGGTCTTATCGGCGCACACCGTGTCGACGCGAGCCAGCACCTCGACGGCTGGAAGGTCCTGCACGAGTACGCGCCGTTGGGCAAGTCGAATCACCGAAACTGCCATAGCGATGCTGGTGAGCAGAACAAGACCATCGGGCACCATGGTGACCACGCCTGCGATGGTGCCGCGCACGGCCTCCTTCACCGGCAACTCCGCACGAATCAACTGGGATGTCAACAAGAGCACGCCAACGGGTACCAGGAGGTAGCTGACGATTCTGATGAACTTGTTTATCGCGTCACGAAGTTCGGAATTCGTCAGCGCAAACTTCTTTGCCTGCTCCGTAAGCCCCGAGGCGAACGACTCCCGGCCCACACGAGTGGCTTGGTAAACCCCCGAGCCGACGACGACGAAGGATCCAGACATCGCCGTATCCCCGATTTGCTTATCGACGGGGTCCGCTTCTCCGGTCAACAAGCTTTCGTCGATCTGTAATCCAATGGTTTTCAGAATGACTCCGTCGACAACGAGTTGATCACCCGTTTTCACCACGATGACATCATCGATCACCACATCCACAGCTCGCACCTCGATGTCGGTTCCGTTGCGACGCACTGTGGGCTTGGCTTCCCCGATGACCGCCAACTTCTCGAGGGTCCTGGCAGCTCGATATTCCTGGACGATCCCAATCAGAGTGTTTGCCACGATCACGAACCCAAAAAGTGAATCCTGAATGGGGGCGACAACGAGCATGATCACCCAAAGGGAGCCGATGAGACCGTTGAACCAGGTGAAGGTGTTCTTCCGGACGATGTCAGCGAAACTCCGGGAGTTGGCGATCGGGGCTTCGTTGAATTCGCCTCGTTCGACTCGCGCACGCACCTCATCGTCGGTGAGCCCACGCTCGACAGCCTTGGTGTGGGTGCTCATTCCCGGACCGCTAGTCATCGGGGTAGCCCGTCCATGCGGCGGAGAATGACTCCCTCCCGCAATGCCCACGGACAGACATCGAGTTGCTCGACGTCGAGAAGATCCATCGCCGCTTCCGCAACCACAGCTCCGGCCAGCGATTGAGCAGCGCGACCAGCGGACACTCCCGGCAAGGTGGCGCGTTCGGCTACCGAGAGGCCCGAGAGAAGGGTGACCAATTCACGGACGCTGGACGCGTGCAACGTGCGTCGAACGTGCGCGCCTTCCGAGGACGGCGGCGCTCCAGCAATGTGAGCGAGTTGCTTGAAAGTCTTGCTCGTCGCCACACACAGCATCGGATCCGCGGCTCGACGCAAAGGGCCGATCGCATCGGCTATCTGGGCCCGAGCAAACGTTCGCATCGCCTTGATCTGCGACTTCGACGGCGGATCATCGGTGATGAACTCACGCGTCAACGCGCCTGCCCCCAGTGGTAGCGAAATTGCCACTTCCGGCTCCTCATCCGGTCCAGCGGCCAATTCCAACGATCCGCCACCGATATCCATCACCAGCAACTGACCCGAAGACCAACCGAACCACCGACGCACCGCGAGGAACGTAAGCCGAGCCTCCTCTTCCCCGGTCAGGACGTCGATGACAATCCCGGTGCGACGGCGAATCTCTTCGATGATCGAGTCACCGTTGCGCGCACGTCGAATGGCAGACGTCGCAAAGGTGATGATCTCCGTCGCACCTTGATCCTCAGCGATGGTTTGACTGTCGTCGATAAACGCGACCAAGGCGTCGATCAGCTCTTGATCAATAACCCCATCGTCATCCGTGTGCTCGGCAAGTCGAAGCGGCGCCTTGTGCTTTGAAGCCGGGATAGGTGCAGCCCCGTAATGCGCATCCACCAGCAGCAGGTGCACCGTGTTGCTTCCCACGTCGAGGACGCCCATCCGCACACTGTCACCCTATGTCCCGATGGCACCCCCGCGCCCTCGCAAATGTCACCCTCGTCACCTAGGCTTCCCACATGCCTGAAGTAGCTCTGGATTTTCCCCGGCAGTGGGTTGAGTTCGTCGATCCCGCCGACAACGACCAACTGATCCGGGCTGATCTGACCTGGTTGACGTCCCGGTGGACATGCATTTTCGGTCGCGGCTGCCAGGGCATCGACGCCGTCCGTCCCGACGCGGGGTGCTGTGTGCACGGCGCTCACTTCTCAGAGAAGAAGGACCGCAAGAGCGTTGCACGTTGGGTCGAGAAGTTGACGCCCGAGCTGTGGGAGAACCACGACATCGGTCACAAGGGGGGCTGGACCGAGAAGGAAGATGGAGCGTCCAAGACCCGCGTCGTGGACAACGCCTGCATCTTCCACAACTCCGAAGGTTTCGCTGGTGGCTACGGCTGCGCGCTGCACCACCTCGCCGACCAAGAAGGTGTTTCCTTCATCGAAACCAAGCCCGAGGTCTGCTGGCAACTTCCCTTGCGCAGGGCCTATGAGGACCTCGAGTACGAGGACGGATCTGAGCGCCTCGTGGTTGTCCTCGGTGAATACGACCGCCGCCACTGGGGCGAGGGAGGCCATGACTTTCAGTGGTATTGCACGGGCAACCCCGACGCGCACGTGGCAACAGACCCGGTCTATGTCACTTCCCGGGACGAGATCGTCGCGCTGATCGGGCAGCCGGCCTACGACGTCCTCGCCGGCCTGTGTGACAAGCGAGAAGCGCTTCTGCGCGCGAACCCCACCGATGCGGCTCTCGCACCTCACCCCGCCGATCCCGTTCCCTAGCGCGTTCTCCGTGCCAAAATCCAAACCCTCGTTTGCCTGTTCCGCCTGCGGGGCGACCGCACTGCGTTGGACGGGCAAGTGCGTGAAATGCGGTGAGTTCGGCACGGTCGCCGAGGTTGCGCCCGTCGCGCCGACCCCCGGCCGTAGAGCGTCCACCAGCGGCACAGCGCCTCTCACCCCCGCCCGCTCGGTATCTGCTGTCACCGCCACCGGTCCGGTGGCTCGGATCAGTACCGGCGTAGGTGAATTCGATCGAGTGCTTGGCGGGGGTCTCGTGGCTGGTCAGGTGCTGCTCGTCAGCGGTGAGCCGGGGGCTGGCAAGAGCACACTGCTGCTCGATGTCGCGAATGCCATCGTCGCGAGCACGGGTCGCGCCGCACTGTACGTATCCGGAGAGGAAAGCGTCGACCAGATCGCCGTGCGGGCCTCAAGAATCGGCGTGAACGACGAGCACCTGTATCTCGCCGACGAAACAGACCTCGCGAATGTCATCGGACACATCGACGCGCTCGGCTCGGATCTGTCTCTCGTCATCGTCGACTCTGTGCAAACCATCGCCTCGGCAGACGTGGATGGGCGCGCTGGTGGCGTTGCGCAGGTCATGGAGGTGGCGCACGCGCTGACCCGAGTAGCCAAAGCGCGCGGCATCCCAGTCTGCCTCGTCGGGCAAGTGACGAAGGAATCCACCGTGGCCGGTCCGCGAGCTCTCGAGCACATCTGCGACGCCACGCTCTCCCTCGAGGGTGATCGGCACACATCTCTGCGACTGCTGCGGGCTGTGAAGAATCGTTACGGCCCCGCCGACGAGGTCGCGTGCTTCGAACAAACCGACGGCGGCCTGCGGGAAGTGGTCGACCCCAGCATGCTCTTTCGAGAGGATCGTCGATCACCCGTCCCCGGCACCTGCATCACCGTCACCATCGAAGGCCGCCGGGCCATGCTGGCGGAGGTGCAATCCCTCGTCGCCCCCACCACCAATCCGAACCCACGCCGCGGAGTGTCCGGTCTGGACTCTTCGCGGGTTGCCATGCTCGTCGCCATCACTGAGCGGGTAGCCGGCTTGAAGCTCGCCGACAAAGACGTGTTCGTGGCAACCGTTGGAGGAATCCGGCTTGTCGATCCGAGTACTGACCTGGCGACGTGCCTAGCAATCGGATCCGCCGCCAACGATGCTCCCCTGCCGCTCGACATCGCTGCCATCGGCGAGGTCACATTGTCCGGGGATGTACGCCGGGTGCCGATGGTCAGTCAGCGCATAGCGGAGGCCGTTCGGTTGGGCTACGCCCGCGTTCTCGCACCCATCGGCGCGACGGCCGCACTCGAGTCGCGCACGCCGGACGTGGAGATCATGGAGGTCCGGGATCTAGCCCAGGCATTCGCCCTTCTGTCGGGGATGCGTGAGCCCGACCCAACCTTCTAGTTCTTCTTGTTACTCAAGGCAAACGGCGTGCCATCGCTGGTGACTTTGAGGTTCCTACCGACGACTTCGTAGCGACCGGCCTTGGCCTTCCTGCCCTTACCTTCGTCCGGGCAACCCTTCTGGCTCAGTCGGCTGTTCCACGTCAGTGTCGAAACAGCTTGCTTACCAGGAGCCATCAAAGTTCTGTTCGGCTCATCGCTCGTCGAACAGTCGTCACTCGACCATACGTGATAGCCGCCGGAGGTGACCTCCAACTCGTTCGCTTTCGGCCCAATGTCTCGGAAGCAAGGTACGTCCCCGGTATTGGTGATCGTGAGCGTGAGAATCGGATCTTGCTGACCGACGCGATACGTAGAGGAGTCTGTCGTTGCCGTCACCTCGATAGCAGAATCGAGGCATTCGGTTGGTTCCGCAGGGGTTGGGACTGCCTTTTCGCTGGGTGAAGACCCACCATCTTCCAGCGCCTCGGTCTCCTCGGAGGCGACCTCGGTCGATGTGTCCGGCGTGGCTGCGCTTCGAGATCCGAGGAACCACCAGCCACCCAGCACCATGGTGACGACGACGAGAAGCAGGGCTCCCCTGCGTACCCAGTACACGACGTCCGGCTCGGGTCCCACAGGTTGCATCAGGCCGGCCATGTTGTCCACGGTACTGCGACGTTCGCCCTCCCATGGAACGATCCGGATCGTGGCGAAAAACACACGTCGGGTCGCCAGCGTGTGCTCCTGGTTCGATGACAACGCCCGCCCCCTCCCCTGGCGGAGCTCTACCCCCTGGGGGGTGGTCGTGTCCGAGTTCATGCTCCAGCAGACGCCGGTGCATCGAGTCGAGTCCGTTTGGCGGGACTGGATAACACGCTGGCCCACGCCGCAGGCCCTGGCCTCGGAGCCTTCAGGTGAGGCGGTCCGGGCGTGGGGACGGTTGGGCTACCCGCGACGGGCACTGCGCTTGCACGCAACCGCCCAGCAGATCACCGATAACTACGAAGGGCGCGTCCCCTCCGGTGAGGGAGAACTCCGCGCACTCCCGGGCGTTGGCGAATACACGGCCGCTGCCATTCGTGCCTTCGCATTCGGGCTCGAATCCATCGTGCTGGACGTCAACGTGCGTCGAGTCATCTCCCGAGCCTGGAGCGGAGTCGACGCACCAGCATCCCATCTGAGCACCGTCGAGCGAACGTTGGCGCAATCACTGGCCACCGCGGCCGATGATTCCTCGGTATGGGCAGCCGCCAGCATGGAACTCGGGGCCATCGTGTGCACGAAGAAGACGCCGCTGTGCTCGTCGTGCCCACTGAAGCGAACCTGCGCCTGGCGAACAGCCGGCTTCCCGCGATCAGGCGCTGGACGTAGACGACAGCCGCGCTATGAGGGAAGTGATCGACAAGCACGCGGTCGGATTCTCACCGTTCTCCGCGAGTCCGAGACTGCGGTGGACAGCGACCTTTTGGTGGACATGTCGACCGATCGCGATCAGATGCTTCGGGCCTTGGAATCGCTGGAGTCTGACGGACTGGTTCGACGAGTCGGAGGGGCCTTCGCCTTGCCCTTTTAGGCGTCTTCTCGCGGCAGTGGCTCTCGATCCACCGCCCGAATCACCTGGCGCTCACCCAGCGGCGTCTTTAGGGCCACATTCGCCCACACCCGGTCACCGACGATGCCCGTGACCGGACAATCAGAGGTCTGGGAAGTCTGCACCTGGGCCTCTACCTCGACGCGCGCACCCCGCTCGAAGGCCGTCACCTGGATATCCGCATCCGGGCATAAGCCTCCCGGTGGCAGCGCAACGGCTACCTCGATTTGACGCTCATCGAGCGTGGTTCGATACGCAACGGGCTGAAGATCATTGGTGACCAAGCCCAGTGAACGCAGGGGGCCCACACCCCCCACGAGGCCTGCGACACCGATGAGGAGCACGACCACACCGCAGCCAAACGCCATCCACCACACGATCCGCGGCACGCGACGACGGGGTCCGTCAAACTCATTCATTCCGGGGATGAGCGGACCTGATGTCACGACTCCATCCCCTTCCGATCACTCCTGTTCGGTGGCTTCAGCGGCCTCGGCGGTCTCGATCGGTGGCGTATCGGGGAGTTCCGCCTTAGGCGTGGGTGTGAACGAGAAGGTCCGATCATCACCCTCCCCATCCACATCGACCACGACGATGGACCCCGGGTTTAAATCCCCGAAGAGCATCCTCTCACTCAGCGGGTCTTCAATTTCCCGTTGGATCGTGCGACGTAGCGGGCGAGCACCCAACGTGGGGTCGTAGCCCCGTTCTGCGAGAAGCACCTTGGCGGCAGGCGTGAGTTCGATGGCCATGTCTTTGTCTTGCAGGCGCTTTTCGAGACTGGCGATCATCAGATCGACGATCTCGATGATTTCGGACTCCGTGAGCTGGTGGAACACGATGACGTCGTCGATCCGATTCAGGAATTCGGGTCGGAAGTGCTGCTTCAACTCCTGCTGCACTTTCGATTTCATCTGCTCGTACGCGTTGTCTTCGTTGCCGTCCGGCGCGAAGCCAAGCACGAGTCCCTTGGAAACATCACGGCTGCCCAGGTTGGTGGTCATGATGATGACCGTGTTTTTGAAGTCGACGACTCGTCCTTGCGCGTCCGTCAACCGACCCTCCTCCAGAACCTGCAACAACGAGTTGAAGATGTCCGGATGTGCTTTCTCCACCTCGTCGAAGAGAACGACGCTGAAAGGCTTGCGGCGCACCTTCTCCGTCAGCTGGCCACCCTCTTCGTAGCCGACGTAGCCGGGGGGTGAGCCGAACAGTCGTGAGGCAGTGTGGCGTTCGGAGAACTCGCTCATATCCAAGGCGATGAGCGCATCTTCATCGCCGAACAGGAACTCCGCGAGGGTCTTGCTCAGCTCCGTCTTACCGACTCCTGAGGGCCCGGCGAATATGAAGGAACCCGCCGGCCGACGTGGATCCTTCAGTCCGGCCCGGGTTCGGCGAATTGACTGCGACAGCGCCTTGATGGCGTCTTCCTGTCCGATGACGCGGCGGTGGAGTTCATCTTCCATCCGTCGCAATCTCTCGATGTCGTCCTCGGACAGATCGGACACCGGAATACCTGTCATCAACGCGAGAACCTCACCGATGAGCTTCTCGTCGACCTCGGCGACGACGTCGAGGTCGCCCGCCTTCCATTCACGCTCGCGCTCTGCTTTCTCCGAGAGCAAGTTCTTCTCTACATCCCGCAAAGACGCAGCCTTTTCGAAATCCTGCGCGTCGATCGCCGATTCTTTCTCTTTGCGAGCGTCGGCAATGCGGTCATCGAATTCGCGTAGATCCGGAGGGGCTGTCATCCGTCGAATCCGCAACCGAGAGCCAGCTTCGTCGATCAGATCGATGGCCTTATCTGGAAGTTGACGATCGGAAATGTAGCGATCCGACAAGCGAGCTGCCGAATCCAGAGCGCCGTCGGTGATGGAAACACGGTGATGAGACTCGTACCGGTCTCGTAGACCCTTCAAGATTTCCACAGTGTGCTCTACGTCGGGTGCATCCACCAACACAGGCGCGAATCGGCGCTCGAGGGCTGCGTCTTTCTCGATGTGCTTGCGGTACTCATCGAGGGTGGTTGCACCAATCGTCTGGAGCTCGCCTCGCGCCAGCATCGGCTTGAGGATGCTGGCAGCATCGATCGCACCCTCGGCCGCACCGGCGCCGACGAGAGTGTGCATTTCGTCAATGAACAGGACGATGTCGCCACGGGTCTTGATTTCCTTGAGCACCTTCTTCAGGCGCTCTTCGAAGTCGCCGCGGTATCGGCTACCGGCGACCAGGGCGCCGAGATCGAGCGTGTACAACTGCTTGTCCTTGAGAGTCTCGGGCACTTCCCCACGGACGATGTCTTGAGCGAGCCCTTCGACGATCGCGGTCTTGCCTACACCTGGCTCGCCGATCAACACGGGGTTGTTCTTCGTGCGCCGGGAGAGCACCTGCATCACGCGCTCGATTTCCTTCGCTCGCCCGATCACGGGATCGAGTTGTCCCTCGCGTGCGGCCGCGGTCAGGTTCCGTCCGAATTGATCGAGCACGAGCGATGATGACGGAGTTCCCTCTTGCGGACCGGCGCCGGCGGTGGCCGGCTCTTTGCCCTGGTAGCCGGACAGCAGTTGGATGACTTGCTGGCGAACCCGGTTCAGATCGGCGCCAAGCTTCACGAGTACCTGCGCTGCGACACCTTCGCCTTCTCGAATCAGGCCCAAGAGGATGTGCTCCGTGCCGATGTAGTTATGCCCGAGCTGCAATGCCTCGCGGAGCGACAACTCGAGAACCTTCTTCGCCCGGGGAGTAAAGGGAATGTGTCCACTCGGGGCTTGCTGCCCTTGACCGATGATCTCTTCGACCTGCTCGCGGACGGCTTCCAACGAGATGCCGAGTGACTCCAGCGCTTTGGCCGCGACGCCTTCGCCCTCGTGGATCAGGCCGAGCAGGATGTGCTCGGTCCCGATGTAGTTGTGGTTGAGCATTCGCGCCTCTTCTTGGGCGAGAACGACCACACGGCGGGCCCGGTCGGTAAACCTCTCGAACATCTAGCAACACCCCATCGTTCTTGAAACGTTGAGCCGGTCTAGTCCGGCCACTTTATTGTGCTCCATGGAGGCCGATGGCGCGACCACGGCCACCCCTGGCGGGGTACGCCCACCGCGAAACCTCAAGGAAATCAGCGATACGGAACACTCGGTACCCATGGAGACGGAGTCTGAGGGTGTTCGCTTGCGGACTCACATCCGCATGCTCGGGGATCTCCTCGGCCAGACGCTAGCCAGGCAGGAGGGCGACACCCTGCTGGAGATGGTCGAGTCCGTGCGATTGGCCGTCCGCAGCAACCCTGCCGTAGCTGCCACAGTTCTTGATTCCGTAGACGTCGCCACGGCAACGACGTTGGCCCGTTCGTTCTCGATTTACTTCGATTTGGCCAATGTGGCGGAGCAGGTTGAGCGCGCTCACGACGCGCAAGCCGATCGACGCGTGCATTCGGGTCCGCTTCATCGCGTAGTCGACGCGGCACGAGAAGCCAACCTCGACCCCGTCTTGGTCGGGCAGATGGCATCAGCAATGTCGGTCAGACCCGTCTTCACCGCCCACCCGACAGAGGCTGCTCGGCGCTCGGTGCTCGTGAAACTCCGTCGGATAGCCGATGTGCTTCTCGATCAAGGGCTGTCGGATCGCGAACGCGAGCGTCGGCTGGCTCAGGTGATCGATCTGCTCTGGCAAACCGATGAACTACGACTCGAGCAGCCGCAGGTTCTTGATGAAGCACGTAACGCCCTGTACTACCTCGACGACCTCACCCGAGGACCGCTCGCGCAGGTTCTCGAGGACCTTGCTGATTCATTTCGAGATCTCGGAGTAGAACTGCCTCCCGATGCGCGTCCGGTCAGCTTCGGGTCGTGGATCGGAGGCGATCGAGATGGCAACCCCTTCGTCACACCCGATGTGACAGCCGATGTGGTCCGCTTCCAACGTGATCACGCAGTACTGAACTTGATGCCACACATCGATCGCTTGCTGGAAGACCTGTCTATCTCCGAACGCATTGCCGGCGCTAGCGACAAGCTTCGCGACTCTGTCGAATCAGATTTGCGCTTTCTTCCCGATCTCGATCCACGCTTCTTGCGGATCAATGCTGAAGAGCCGGTTCGACTCAAGCTCACCATCATCCGAATGCGCCTGCGACTCACGAGAGAGCGCCTGCACGACCGGGGGCCACACCGGGTAGGACGCGACTACGACAGCACCCGAGAACTTCTCGATGACCTTCTTCTGATCCGCGAAGATCTCCTCCAGCACCGCGGTCAACTGGCAGCGCATGGAATTCTGGATCAGTCCATTCGAGTGGTCGCCTCGATTGGGTTGCCGCTCGCCACGCTGGACATACGTGAGCACGCGCAGAAGTTCCATGCCACTCTCCGGCAACTTTTCGAGCGTCTCGGTTTCGGCTACGACGATCTTGATCGCGAGGAACGCACGACGCTGTTGGCAGACGAGCTCAGTGCCCTACGGCCACTATCTCCGCATCCACCGGCGCTTGATGAGGCTGCCACGGTGACTTACCGGACCATGGAGACCGTCCGCGAGTTACTCGATACCTACGGAACCCGACCCATTGAATCCGTCATCGTGTCCATGACTTCAGGCGCCGACGACATCCTGGCCGCCGTGGTCCTGGCACGAGAGACAGGCTTGGTGAACACATCGGCGGGGACGTCTCGAGTGGGCTTCGTTCCTCTGCTCGAGACGGCCGAAGAGTTGCGCAATGCCGACGTCATCATCGATAAGCTCTTGCAGCATCCGGTCTATCGATCCGTGGTTGCCTCGCGGGGTGATGTTCAAGAGGTCATGCTGGGTTACTCCGACTCCAATAAGGACGCCGGAATCACATCTTCACAGTGGGAGATTCACCTGGCCCAGCGCCGACTACGGGACGTCACGGCTCGGCATGGAGTCCGACTGCGCCTTTTCCATGGTCGCGGCGGAACGGTAGGCCGGGGCGGCGGGCCCACGTACGAAGCGATCCTGGCCCAGCCATGGGGCGTACTCGACGGTCAGATCAAGGTCACCGAGCAAGGAGAGGTGATCAGCGACAAGTACCTGCTCCCGGCCTTGGCTCGGGACAATCTCGAGCAGATGGTGGCGGCTGTACTCGATGCGTCCCTTCTGCACCGTCATTCACGACAGACGGACAGTCAAATCGCTCGATGGGACGACGTGATGGACACCATGTCCACCCATGCTCAATCGAGTTATCGCGCCCTGGTCGAGGATCCCGACCTACCGCGCTATTTCTCACTGTCCACACCGGTTGAAGAATTCGGGGCGATGCACCTTGGATCACGACCGGCGCGTCGTCCCGACGGAAGCAGCGGCATCGACGATCTGCGAGCTATCCCGTGGGTGTTCGGCTGGACTCAGTCGCGACAGATCGTTCCCGGTTGGTTCGGTGTCGGCTCCGGCCTGGAGGCGGTGCGCGCGGCTGGCTTAGACGCCGAACTTACGGAAATGTATAAGGACTGGCACTTCTTCGCGAACTTCATCTCGAACGTCGCCATGACACTGGTGAAGACAGATCTCGAGGTTGCCAAGCAGTACGTCGATCGTCTGGTGCCCGCGGATTTGCATCACGTGTTCGACGCCATCACCGAAGAGCACGAGCGCACTACTCGACAGATTCTGCTTGTCACCGGACAGCAGGAGTTGCTCGAAGAAAATCCGACCCTGCGCCGGACTCTAGCCACGCGTGACACGTATCTCCTCCCGCTGCACTCTCTCCAGATCTCGCTTCTTGAGCGCAGTCGCCGCTTGACCGATCCTGACGTTGAACTTCAGCGGGCCCTATCCGTGACCATCAACGGAATCGCCACGGGTCTACGCAACACCGGCTGATTGACCTACGTTCTCGTCGGTTCCCGCTATCGAAGTTCGAGCAGCATTCGATGATTGCCTAAGGTGTTGGGCTTCACGCGCTCCAGGCCAAGGAACTCGGCCACACCTTCGTCATATGACTGCAGCAACTGCTCGTACACGTCGTGATCCACCGGAGCCTCGTCGATTTCATCGAATCCATGCTCGACAAAGAAATCGACCATAAAAGTGAGGCAGAACAACCGCCGGATACCCAAGTCTCGTGCTCGCTGAATCAATTCAGTAACGACCATCGAGCCGATACCCGACCGCACATGCCTCCCGGCAACAGCGACGGTTCGAAGCTCTGCCAGGTCCTCCCACATGACGTGCAGCGCACCACAGCCCACTACCTCGCCGTCTACTTCGACGACAACGAACTCTTGGATGTCCTCGAAAATCGTCACGGCCGCCTTCGCAAGAAGGTGGCCATCACCGGAATACTCGTCGATCAGACCTCGGATGGCGCGAACATCCGGTGTTCGAGCAGGGCGGATGCGGGGAAGGTTCACTTTCGTTCCGGCTTCACCAGCGGGAACAAGATGGTTTCCCGAATTCCGTAACCGGTCAGGTTCATCAGCAACCGATCGATTCCTAAGCCGACGCCACCGCAGGGCGGCATTCCATGTTCCAGCGCCCGCAGGAAGTCCTCGTCGACACTCATGGCCTCGTCGTCTCCGCGGGCGGCCAGACTCGCCTGCTCCGTGAGTCTGTCTCGCTGAATAACAGGGTCGACCAATTCCGAATATCCGGTGGCTTGCTCGACTCCACCGACGTACAAGTCCCACTTCTCGACAACGCCTGGCTTGGATCGATGTGCACGGACCAGCGGCGAGGTATCGACGGGGTAATCCATCACGAAGGTCGGCGTTGTGAGCGACGAAATGACGTGGTGCTCGAACAACTCTTCGACCATCTTCCCCGCGACCCATGTGGGAGCTACCGAAATCTCTGCCTGCTGGCAAAGATTCTCGAGTTCGGACACCGGTGTCTGCGGAGAAAGGTCGACACCGATAGCAGCAGAGACGCTGTCATACAGGTCGATCATCGGCCACTCACCGGACAGGTCGATACTCGACCCATCAGCGCGAGTTACTTGCTCGCCGCCACTGATGCGGCGAGCAACACCCTGGATGAGTTCTCGGGTGATGGTCGCCATCGTTTGATAGTCCGCATACGCCTGGTAGAACTCGAGCATCGCGAACTCCGGCGAATGACTTGAGTCGACGCCTTCGTTTCGAAAATTTCTATTAATCTCAAAGACCCGCTCCAAACCACCGACGACAGCGCGTTTCAAGAAGAGCTCGGGAGCGATGCGCAAGAACAGATCCATGTCCAACGCGTTCGAGTGCGTTGTAAAGGGTCGAGCCGCAGCCCCCCCGTGCTGCGTCTGCAACATAGGAGTCTCGATCTCGAGATACCCCCGTCTAGTGAGGTCTGATCGCAAGACGGCTACCGCCTCGACTCGCAGCCGGGCCATCTGCGTTGCTTCCGGCCGTACGATGAGGTCGACATAACGTTGTCGGACCCGGGCCTCTTCACTCAGCGGCTTGTGGGCAACAGGCAGTGGTCGCAAGGATTTCGACGCCATTCGCCACTCGTCAGCCAAGACCGAGAGCTCCCCGCGACGAGAGGTGATGACTTCACCATTGACGAAGACCTGATCCCCGAGATCCACGAGCTCTTTCCAGGCGTCCAGGGCCTCTGGTCCGACTTTGTCGAGTGACAGCATCGCCTGTATCTCACTGCCATCGCCGGCTCGCAAGGTTGCGAAGCACAGCTTTCCGGTATTTCGAGAGAAGATCACCCGCCCGACGATCCCCGCAACGTCTCCGGATGCCGTGTCCGTTTCCAGATCGCCATGGGTCGATCGCACCGAAGCTATGGAGTGTGTGATGGGCAACTGCACCGGGTAGGGATCCATGCCTCGACGCTGCAGTTCTTCGCGCTTGGCGCGACGGATCCGCATTTGTTCGGGGAGGTCATCCTCGAGGTCACTGCCGTCCACGATGGGCAAGGCTATTGGATGCCCCACTTCCGGATGTCGTCCGTCACGACGATACGAATTCCTCTAACCCACATTTCGCTCAAAAACCATCCGAAGACCGGTGAGTGTGAGATCAGGATCGTGGTGCGTGATCGTTTCCGATTCGCCGATGACCACAGAAGCCAGACCCCCGGTCGCCACCACCGCCGTCACCGGTCCGATCTCCTCGATAATCCGATCAACGAGGCCATCGACCTGTCCCGCAAATCCGAAGACGGCACCTGATTGCAAAGCCTCAACTGTGTTCTTGCCAATAGGTGACCGCGGGCGCACGACTTCGACCTTCCGGAGTTGCGCTGCCTTCGAGGACAATGCCTCGAGCGAGATGTCAATACCCGGGGCCAACGCACCGCCGAGAAATTCTCCCTGCGCCGAGACGACGTCAAGGTTGGTGGATGTACCGAAATCCACCACGATGCACGGTCCACCGAACTGCTGATGGGCGGCAAGCGTGTTGACGATCCGATCGGCACCGACTTCCTTGGGGTTATCCGTCAGGATCGGCACGCCAGTCTTTGTTCCTGGCTCGACGATCACCACGGGGATTGCGTGGAAAAAGGACGACAACATAGGCCGTAACTCATGCAGGACGCTCGGCACCGTGCTGCACAGCGCCAGTCCCGTGATCTCTGACTGCTCGTCCAACAGGCCCCGAAATGTCAACGCCATTTCGTCACCGGTTGCACGCGCGTGCGTAGTTATTCGCCATGACCGCACAAGTTCGTCTCCGTTGAAGAGACCCAGCACAGTGTTCGTGTTTCCGACATCTACGGCCAGCAGCATCAGCTCTCCTCACTGACCACGGTTAGATCCGCGCCGATGTCTAGTACGGGGGACGAGTGTGTCAAGGCACCTACGGCAAGGTAGTCGACCCCCGTAGCGGCGACAGCCGCCGCCTGGTCGAGGGTCAACCCTCCGGATGCCTCCAGAAGCGCTCGTCCCGACGTCCGCCGAACAGCTTCGGCCATTTCCTCCACCGAAAAATTATCCAGCAGGATGAGATCAGCGCCCGCATCGATAGCTACGTCGAGCTGCTCCAGGGTGTCGACTTCCACCTCGATAGGAATCTCGGGAAACGCGCGTCGCACGGCGCGAAAGGCCTCGTCTACTCCGCCCAACGCTTCCACGTGGTTGTCTTTCACCAGGGCAGCATCGGCGAGATTCATGCGGTGATTGAGCCCGCCGCCGACGCGAACCGCGTACTTCTCGACGCCGCGCAGGCCAGGGGTTGTCTTGCGGGTGTCGCGAATGCCGGCGTCGGTGTTGGCGACCGCCGCGACCCACGCGCGGGTGGCGGTAGCAATGCCGCTGAGGTGGCTTACCGCGTTCAGCGCTGGCCGCTCGGCCCGCAAGAGGTTGTGGGTGGATGAAGTGACCGCCATCCATTCTGTGCCGGGCTCAACATGGGAACCTTCCTCAACACTCACGTCGCACGTCATGTCATCGCCACAGACCACATCGAAGATCGCTCGAGCCACCACAAGCCCTGCGACGACTCCACCACCGCGAGCTACCAGGGCCAAGCGCCCGCGCTGCTCCATGGGCACGGTCGCCACCGTAGTGACGTCAACGCCTCCGTCGACATCTTCTTGCAGAGCCCGGACGGCCAATGATTCAACATCAAGCGGGCGAAGACCCGCCTTTGTCAGCAACGCGATCGTCTCGGCAGACAATCCGTGGGTCGAGTACGGCACTTAGACCTCCGAGTCCTCGAGTGATCCAGGCAACCAATCGGGGGGACGACGCACCGTGTGGAGATTCCCGTGAGAATCCATCGTCGTGACCAAGCGAACCCGCCACTCAGGCTGCGGATCGGGGTGATCTTCGCGCCAGTGGGAACCTCGTGACTCCTCACGTACCTGAGCGTGTTCGACGATCACGCGAGCGACCGTCGCCAGATTCGTCGTCTCCCAGTCTTCCGTGCGTGGCGTTCCGCTGGGCTGGTCGAGCGCATCGTTCAACCATTGCGCGCAGCTCGCCAGCGACTGCGAACTACGCAACACGCCAGCGTTCGCGTCCATTGTCTGCTGCAACGGACGACGCACCTCGTTGGCAAGCACACCCATGGCCACATCGTTGTCACTCGACTCCGGAACTTCCCACCCGGCTCGATCGACCTCGATCGCGTCGGCTATCCGTCGGGCGAAGACAAGCCCTTCCAGCAGGGAATTCGATGCTAGACGATTAGCTCCATGAACACCGGAGCACGCCACCTCCCCGCAGGCGTACAAACCGGGAACCGTGGAGCGGCCGTCGGTGTCGGTGACAACACCGCCGGAGGCGTAATGCTGCGCCGGAGAGACGGGAATGAGGTCGCTCACCGGATCAATACCGCGCATCCGGCACGACTCGAGGATGGTGGGGAATCGGTGAACCCAGGTATCGGCGCCCAGCCCGCGGCCATCAAGCCATACGTGGCCTACTCCCGACTCGCGCATGCGCCGCATGATCGCTTTGGCGACCACATCTCGGGGTGCGAGATCAGCCATCGGGTGTTCACCGACCATAAAGCGCTTTCCGTCGGCGTCGAGTAGGAACGCGCCCTCACCACGCACCGCTTCGGACACCAACGGCTGCTGCCCCTTCGCCACCGGACCTAGCCACAACACGGTCGGATGGAATTGGACGAATTCAAGATCGGCGACAGCTGCTCCCGCCCTAAGAGCCAGCGCTGCGCCGTCACCCGTCGCCACGTATGGGTTGGTCGTCTGACCAAATACCTGGCCGAAACCGCCGGTCGCCAACACCACCGAGGGCGCCAACGCTGCGCCCACACCGTCGCGTTGACCTGGTCCGATCACATGGAGTGTCACCCCGGCCGTTCGGCCACTCGCCGACGTGATGATGTCAAGGACGAGAGCGTTCTCTACGACATCAATTCCCGGATCAGCACGGACGGCCGCCACGAGTGCTCGGGACACTTCGGCTCCCGTTGCGTCACCTCCGGCATGAGCGATCCGATTGCGATGGTGACCACCTTCACGCGTCAACGCGATCGATCCTGTCGGGTCGGTGTCGAAGTGTGCACCCCAGGCAATGAGTTCTCGAACAGCATCCGGACCCTCGGTCACCAGGATGTCGACGGACCGTTCGTTGCACAGCCCTCCACCCGCTTCGAGGGTGTCTCGCATGTGCTCGGCCGGTGAATCATCCTCCGCAAGAGCGGCCGCGATCCCACCCTGGGCCCACCGAGTAGAGCCTTCGTTCACCGTCGCCTTCGTTACCAACAGGACACTGAGCCCGAGCGCCCGAACCCTGAGGGCGGTCGTCAAGCCGGCCACTCCCGACCCCACCACGATTACGTCGGCCCGAGCGGTCCACCCGGGAGAAGGAGCGGCGAGACGACCGGGGATTCGAGTGCGGGTATGCCCCATGCGCGTCACACACTCCCCAGTTCCACGGCGCAGTTGTCGATCAGCCGAGTAGTTCCCACCAGGCAGGCAACAAAGAGCCGCGCCGCACCCGGAGATGTCAGCGACTCACAGTCATTTCCGCGAACCTCGAGGTAATCGATGGTGATGCCAGCATCATCCAAGACTCGCTGTGCCGCGGTCACCACAGCATCTGGGCCTCCTGTGGCTGCGGCTCGTCCGGCGGCAAGTGCCCGTGGAATGGCCCGAGCATCTTTTCGCTGTGCGTCCGTCAGATACGAGTTCCGCGAACTCAGGGCGAGCCCATCGGCGTCTCGAACGGTGTCGACACCGAGGACATCGATGCCAAACCCGAGGTCGTCGTTCATGCGACGGATCAGCTCCAGTTGCTGGAAGTCCTTTTCGCCAAACACAGCAGCATCGGGGCGAACCTTGGTGAACAAGACGGCCACTACCGTGAGAACGCCGCTGAAATGTCCGGGTCGCGCTGCGCCCTCCAATTCATCGCCCAGAGGCCCCGGGTCGATGGTTACCGCGGATCTCCTCGTACTCGATCCATAGATGTCGTCCGCGGATGGGGTGTAGAGGATGTCGACGCCCTCCTGACGACACATGGCCTCGTCGGCCTCCATCGTTCGCGGGTACGAGTCGTAGTCCTCCCCGGCCGCGAACTGTGTCGGGTTCACGAAGACGCTGACGACTACTTCCCCATCGCTTCCGGTGTTTCGGCGAGCCACCCTGAGCAATTCCCGGTGCCCTTCATGCAGCGCACCCATGGTGGGGACGAACACACGACGTTGGACTTGATCTACTGAGCCCAGAAGGCGCGTAACGATCATGGCGCTTCCTCTAGAGATCGCAGCACTCGAGATGCCTGCTCGGTGTCGAGCACTCCGGCATCGAGCAACCGATCCACGGTCAGCAGACCGAGTGCGCGGTAGGCCTGCGCCACCAACGGTGCTTGTTCGCTCAGCAATGTCAGGTGCTCTGTCACCGTCGCGTGATCGGCTCGAGAGATCGGACCGGTCTGACCACCCTCACCGCGCTCGAGTGCCGTCTCAACGCTCGCACGCACGAGCGGACCGATGAGTCTCTCGGGAGATTCGGTACTCGCATCGCGTAGCAGCGCGAGGGAACTGTTCACGAGGGTCATCGAATAGTTCGCCGCGAAAGCCAACGCTGCGTGGTACCGACCACGCGCCTCTTCCGGAACCCACACCGGTTCAGCACCGAGTTCGACGACCAGCGCCTCGGCCACCGTGCGCATCCCCTCCGGCGCCGTCACCCCGAAAGCAGCTCCCGAGAGTCGCTCGAGATCCATCGTGGTGCCCGTCAACGGAAGAGCCGGATGAATAGCGAGCGGGATCGCCCCCACGTCGGTGGCAGGCTGGAGGACTCGAAGGCCGTAACGGCCAGCGGGGTGCACGACGAATTGCCCCGAACCCACCGAACCGGATCCCACGAGTTCCTCAACCACACTCGGCAGGTCGGGATCAGGGACGGCGACCAGGACGAGATCAGCATCGGCAGCGACCGACGATGGGTCCGCAATCCTGACACCCGGCAACAGAGCGTCAGCGCGAAGCCGAGAAGTCTCCGATCGAGCTGTCGCTCCCACGATGACGTGTCCGGCTCGATGCCAGGCGGCGCCCAGGACCGCCCCGACGCGACCGGAGCCCACGATGGCAATCCGCAAACGAGACGGCGCTGCGTCGCTCACAGCACCAAAGCCTAGGGGGGTACTAGCGTTCCGACATGTCCGATGCCCCGTCGACGCTTCCCCTTCGCGCGTGGGTCGATGCATGGGACGACGCCAACAACAACTTCTACACTCACCACGCGCCCGAGCAGCATTTCCGCACATCCATCGACGCCGGTACGGCGACAGCCCGCCGAATCGCCGCGCTTCTTGCACCCCCACCTCAACACCCGCATGAGCACCCCCGCCCCGCGCCCCGCAGTTCCCTGCCTCGATGCATCGTCGACATCGGCAGTGGCTCAGGAGCCCTTCTCACCCAACTCGCCGCACTCGTCGACGACGAGGTCACCCTTATCGGGGTGGACGTGCGGCCACGACCCGATGATCTGCCCGCCGCCATTAGGTGGCGCCAGGTGCGCGTGACCCGCGACATCGAGGACATCAGCGGAAGGGACGGGCTCATCACAGGTCTGGTGATTGCGCACGAGTTCCTCGATGACGTGGCTTGCCCGGTGGTCGAACTCGATGATGATCTCCGACCACGAATCGTCCAGGTCGAGGCCGCCACCGGAACCGAGGTGCTGGGCCCGGACCTCGCAGACCCCGCCGCCGAGGCCCTCCTGGGTGGGATATCACCGAGCGAGGCACGTGCATGGCTGGACCACTGGTGGCCGGCGACGAAACCGCTGGCACGTCGTGAGGTCGGCCTCCCGCGTGATCTCCTGTGGCGCCGTCTTACCCGGATACTCGCCAGCGGCCACGCAATCGCCATCGACTACGCCCATCGACTCGACGATCGGCGCTTGGGATTGTGGGACGGTGGAACGGTCAAGGGCTTCGTGGACGGATCCGCCTGTCGCCCGCGGCCCGACGGCTCGGTCAACATCACGTCCCACGTGGCTCTCGATTCTTGCGCTTCCCCGCACGCCACGGTGCGCTCTCAATTCGATGTGCTGAGTACCTCTGCGGTGGGCTCACGTTCGCTGGCGTCGTGGCCCCCAGATCTCGGATCGTTTGATTGGTTGATCGAGCCGTGCACGCCCACACCTGCCACCCCGGCACTGAGTGAAACGATGGTTGGGTGACGGACAGCGATTCACTTCACGTCACGGCCGCCATCGGAATGGCCCGCTATCTCGGCTCGCCCGACGAGGATCGGATAACTCTGGACCTGGGTGACTATCACCCGGGGAACCACGGCGGCCTGGAAATCGATCTCGACATCGACGCATCGGGAACGATCATCAGCACCGAGGTCCGGCCAGGACTCATGCATCGCAGCGCGGAGAAGCTCTTCGAAGCGCGCGATTTCCGACAAATCATGATGTTGGCGAACCGACACGATTGGTTGTCCGGTGTGTCCTCAGAGCTTGGAGTGGCACTCGCCGTCGAGAAGGCCACCGGGATCGTGCCGCCGGCAAGGGCCACGTGGTCGCGCATGCTTCTGGCCGAGGCAGGTCGCATCGGCGCCAGTGCCCTGCTGCTCGGCGCCCGTGGGGCGCCGGGTGCTTTGGCCCTCCGTGAGGCGTGGGTCGATTGGCAAGAACGAGCAACAGGCGGACGCGTCCATCCCATGATCAACCGGATCGGAGGGCTCGAACAAGCACTCCCAGGGTCCTCCCTGGTTCAGATCATCGAGCTCGTTTCGCTTGCCCAGCAATACGCCACCTCGTGGATGGAGTACATCGACGATTGCACAGACCTGCACGGATTGGCAAGACTCGACCACCACACCGCGCGAACGTTTGCGTGCTCCGGAGCTGTCGGCCACGCAAGCGGAGTGGACTGGGACATCCGACGAGACGACCCGTACCTCGCCTACAACGAGATCGATGTCGACTGGAGCACGCCTGTTCTCACGCAAGGGGATGCTCACGCGCGCTACCAATCCCTGGTTGAATCCGTTCGTCTCAGCGCCAAGATCATCGGTGACTGCGTGACGAGGCTTGACGACCTCGCCGACGATCCGTTCTCCGTGTCACTGCCCAAGACTTTGCGCACTCCCGAAAGTGTCGTGCACGTGTGGACCCAGAATCCTTTGGGAATCGCCGGCTGGCTTTTGGTCAGCGATGGAGATGTCTACCCGGTTCGTTTGAAGGCGCGCACCCCCAGCTTCGCCCACCTGCAGGCCATGCAATTGGCACTTGAGGAAGTACCGGTTGAGTCACTCTCCGCAGCGGTCGCCTCGTTCTTCTTCGTCACCGGTGACGCGGACCGATGAGACCTATCCGTCTTGGTGTTCGCGGATGTAGGTAGCGAAGCGAGCGCGCAGTAGCGCCTCAGTATCTGGGTCGAGATCACCGGATCCGAACATCTCGCGCACGGCCCGCACGGTCTCGATGAAGGTGCCACCGATGGCCCCGAGATCTCCCTGCTCTCCTTCGATCGAGACCATTCCCGGCATGTGCCCGAAAAGGTCCGTGAAGAAGCCGATATCCATCCGATGCTCGGCAACGCTGAACGCCTGATGGCGAAGCTCATCGAACGGCAGATCTTCCAAAGGAACGTCGGAGGTCTCGCTCATAGGCAGGACTGTAGGTCACTCGTCATCGTTGTCGGCACCCGACGGGAGCAGGCAGGATCTCTCGAGTCGCAACGATGCGGCGCTAGCGACGCCGGAACCACTTGCTGCCAGGACGGAAGCCCAGAAAGCTTGGGATGCCGCCGGTGTCGCGAGACCCCCGGCAACAGTCGCAATCGCGATCCCGGAGTAGACGCCGGCGACGGCAGCACATACGCGGCACGCCGCCACAGCCATCGCTGCTACCCGGGCCGCCACCAGTCCAGGAAGAGGATCGATCCCCGGGCGGGTCGTGGGGTCAATTCGCGCTTCGAGCCGCGGACGAAGCACGGCCCCCCAGATAACGAAGGCGATGGCCAACAGCCACAGCGCCGAGCCGGCGAGGACAGGAACCGCGAGAGCGCGGCCAGTCAAGCCTTCGACAATGACGACGAGGGACCACCCTCCGACCGCCCCGCAGATGGTCACCGCCAGAAGCAGACGTGCCGAGGTCGGCTTCATGGTGATGTCCCTGGCGCCTGGTCGCCTGCTGTCACCACGACGACCGACGAGGATGACGGAATCCTTGAGCCGTCCTCAGCATCGTGCGTGAGGCGAACAATCAGATTCTCAATGAGACCGTGATTGGGAAGGGTTGCCTCCGGGTCGATCTCGTGCCACGGCACCAGCACGAACGCCCGTTCGTGCGCTCGCGGGTGCGGGAGAGTGAGATCAGGATCGACCGAGATGATGTCGCCGACTGCGATGATGTCGAGGTCAAGGGTTCGCGGGCCCCACCGAACGTCCCGGACCCGTCCGAACTCGAACTCGATTTCCTGCAAACCCGCCAGCACACAGTCCGGATCACGGTCACAGTGCATGACGACGACGGCGTTGATGTAGTCGTCTTGCTCCGGTCCTCCCATCGGTCGTGTTCGATACAACGACGAGCGCTCGTCGACATTGACGTCGAACATCGCCTCGATCTCATCAATGGCGCGCCGAACAATGGACACGGAGTCCCCCATGTTCGAGCCGATTCCGATGACGTAGCGCATCGACGTCAGCGAAACTCTCGGCGAATCCGAACAACGACGTCACGAAACGGGACGGCTATCGGGGCTTCGGGCTTGTGCACCGCCACCTCCATGAAGGAAATGCCGGGAAGATCTCGGCACGCATCGACGATTCGCTCGGCCACCGTTTCGATGAGGTCAAGGGGCTCTCCGGTGAGGACCGCGTGGGCACGCTCAGCAACCACCGAGTAATCAACCGTGTCCGCAAGGCTGTCCCTGCTACCCGCGCGATCGACACCCAGAATCAGGTCGACGCTGAAATCTTGACCTGCGACGCGCTCGAACTCGAGCACTCCGTGATACCCGCGACCGCTGATGCCGTAGATCTCGATGCGATCGACACCCGTCACCGTTTCACCTACCGATTCCTAATCCTCAAACCTGAGCGCCCGAGCTACTGAGACAGCATCCACAGTGGCACGAACATTATGAACACGCAGCCCCCATATTCCCCTGAACGCCAAAAGCGCACTCAAGGCTGCCGTGGCGGTATCCCGCGCATCCACCTCTCGCGGGACCCCGTCCTTACCCGCCAACAGCGATCCGAGGAACCTCTTACGAGAAGCACCCACCAAGATCGGTACTTGTCCACCGGCAAGGGCATCCACCGACCGCAGCAACTCCCAGTTGTGCTTCGCTTCCTTCGCGAAACCAATTCCCGGGTCAACGATGATCAACGTCGGATCCACCCCCTGTGCGGTCGCCATAACGATCTGCTCCTCGATCTCGTGACGCACCTCGCGCACGGTGTCGCGATACACGGCCTTGTCGTTCATATCGACCGAGTGACCACGCCAATGCATGAGCACATATGGAACAGCTAGGTCCGCGACAACGGCGTGCATCGTCGGATCCGACCTACCGCCACTGACATCGTTGACAATGCTGGCTCCACAATTGACCGCTTCGCGTGCCACTTCGGCACGCATCGTGTCGACGCTGACGGTCACGCCGGCTTCAACAAGACCGACGACGACCGGCAGAACGCGGTTCATCTCGGTGTCGATCGACACACGTGTGGCTCCCGGGCGGGTAGATTCCCCTCCCACATCGACAACATCGGCGCCCTCGTCAACGAGGGACAGTCCTTGCCGGATCGCCAGGTCGGTCGTCGAGAAGCGGCCCCCATCGGAGAAGGAATCGGGCGTGACATTGACAACGCCCCAGACCACCGGCATTCGAGGGTCCAGCCTGGATACCGGCAACGCCGACACAGCTACCGAGCCCTGATCAGCGCCATCGCCTCGGCGCGCGTCGCCGCATTCAGCAGGGTGCCTCGCATGGCACTCGTGACCGTCATCGATCCAGCTTTGCGTACTCCGCGAACGGACATGCACGTGTGCTCAGCTTCGACAACGACGATCGCACCCCGCGGCTGAAGGATCCGTATGATCGCATCAGCGATCTGGGTGGTGAGACGCTCTTGCACTTGAGGGCGGCGCGCGAAAACATCGACAAGGCGTGCCAGTTTCGAAAGCCCGGTGATCTGACCGGACGCATTGGGGATATAACCGACGTGGGTGACTCCGTAGAACGGCAGCAAGTGGTGTTCGCAGGTGCTGTAGAGCTGAATGTCCTTGACGATCACGAGTTCTTCGTGACCCACATTGAATACCGTCGTCAAGACATCCTCGGGATCTTGTCGCAAACCACCGAACATCTCTGCGTAGCTTCGCGCCACACGCTCCGGGGTCTCGCGCAGTCCATCGCGGTCGGGGTCTTCTCCTATGGCGATCAGCAGCTGACGGATCGCAGCGGCGACGGCGTCAGCGTCGTACTCCCCTGCCGCGGAACCTGAGCTGGTGTCCACTGGATCGATGGCCATGCGTCAATCTACTGAGCGTCGGGGTCTCGGGACTCGTTCAAGGCCGGCTCGATGGCCGAAGACGCACTGTGCCCGTTCGATGATGCTGGTGGAAAAGGAATCGGACCCCGCGTGTCCGGTGCCCGGCGAGCCGAACCGGTCCAGGCCGGACGCGGCGACTGGAGTTTCAGTTCGGCAAAGATCTCTTCAATTTCGGCCTTAGCCAAGGTCTCGCGCTCAAGCAGAGCCAGGACCATGGCGTCGAGGATCTCTCGATTGTTGACGAGGACGTCGTACGCCTCCTGGTGAGCCGCTTCGATGAAACCGCGGACTTCTTCGTCGATGGCGGCGGCGACTTCCTCCGAGTAATCCCGCGTGTGGCCCATGTCTCGACCGAGGAAGACCTCGCTTTGCTCCTGGCCATACTTAATGGCACCCAGGCGCTCTGTCATACCGAATTGCGTCACCATGGATCGAGCGACAGACGTCGCCTTCTCGATATCGTTGGCCGCACCCGTTGTCGGGTCGTGAAAGATCAACTCCTCGGCAGCACGACCCCCGAGCATGTATGCGAGTTGATTGAGCATCTCGCTTCGCGTGGTGGAGTACTTGTCCTGATCCGGCAAGACCATCGTGTAACCGAGCGCTCTCCCTCTCGGCATGATCGTGATCTTGTGCACGGGATCATTGCCTGGCAGGGCGGCCGCAACAAGCGCATGTCCTGCCTCGTGATACGCCGTGATGGTCTTCTCATGTTCGTCCATCACTCGCGTGCGCTTCTGCGGTCCAGCGATCACCCGATCGATCGCCTCGTCGAGGCCTTCATCATCGATGAATGTCTTATCCAATCGCGCGGTGAGGAGCGCTGCTTCGTTTAAGACGTTGGCGAGATCCGCGCCCGTGAAACCAGGGGTGCGGCGTGCTACCGCCATCAGATCGATGTCGTCGCTGATCGGCTTGCCTTTGGCGTGCACTTTCAGGATCTCGTACCGACCGTTCAGGTCGGGGCGCTCCACGGCGATCTGTCGATCGAAGCGACCGGGTCGAAGCAGGGCGGGGTCGAGGATGTCCGGTCGGTTCGTGGCCGCGATGAGGATGACACCACCGGTCACGTCGAACCCGTCCATCTCAACGAGCATCTGGTTCAGGGTCTGTTCACGCTCGTCGTGACCTCCGCCGAGGCCGGCGCCACGATGCCGGCCGACCGCGTCGATCTCATCAATGAAGATGATCGCCGGTGCATTGGCCTTTGCTTGCTCGAAGAGGTCTCGGACACGGCTCGCACCAACGCCGACAAACATTTCCACGAAGTCCGACCCAGAAATCGAATAGAACGGGGCGCCCGCTTCGCCTGCAACCGCACGCGCGAGGAGGGTCTTGCCCGTGCCCGGAGGTCCGTACAGCAACACACCCTTCGGGATCTTCGCTCCCACCTTTTGGAACCGCTCGGCGTCGGAAAGGAAGTCTTTAATCTCGACCAGCTCTTCGACCGCCTCATCAGCACCGGCGACATCTTCGAACGTGGTCTGGGGCATGTCTTTCGTGATCGCCTTGGCCTTGGACTTGCCGAAGTTCATCAGGCGGCCGCCGCCGCCTTGCATCTGGCTGAAGATAAAGACCATTAACAAGATAAGCAGCGCAAACGGCAGGAGGGAGATGAATAAGGTGACCAGCAGGTTCTGGCTCGGGACCACGACGTTATAGCCGCCGGGCAGTTGGCCGGCGTCGGTCTTCTCCTGCAGGAGGTTCTGCAATTCCACACCCTGGCCAGTGATGAAGTGCGACCGCACTTCGTCACCGTTCCTGAGGGTCAATTCCAGAACTTGATCACGGTCGATCAAGGTGGCGGTATCGACATTTCCGGAGGTGATGTCGGAAATGGCTTCGCCGGTGTCCACCTCGTCGGGGGCGCCGATGCCGGAGATCAGGCTCGAACCCACCAAAACCGCGATGACAGCCATCGCGATCCAGAAGATCGGTCCTCGCAGGAAACGCCTCACATCCACCTCTCAACGGTAACCGACCTGGTTCGGCCCGCATCCGGGTCGGGGCTCACCAGTCCTGCGCCGAGCGCGAACACAGGCGACCGTCAGCCGCTGTAGACGTGCGGGGACAGCGTCCCCACGCACCGAAGATTTCGGTACCTCTGGGCGTAGTCGAGCCCATACCCGACGACGAACTCATTGGGGATATCGAATCCGACGTACCGGGGTTCGACATCCACCTTGAGGGCGTCTGGCTTGCGCATCAATGTGAAGATCTCGAGCGATGCCGGCTTGCGCGACCGAAGGTTCTTCAACAGCCACGACAGGGTGAGACCGGAATCGAGAATGTCTTCGACGATCAAGATGTCCCGACCCTCGACGTCCCCGTCGAGATCCTTCAGAATCCGGACTACGCCGCTGCTCGTCGTACCGGATCCGTACGACGACACCGCCATCCAGTCCATGTTGGCGTGAATGCTCAACGCCCGCGCGAGATCAGCCATCACCATGACAGCCCCGTTGAGAACGCCGACGAGGAGAAGGTCTCGCCCCTGGTACGCCTCGTCGATCTCGGCTGCGATCGCCGCAATGCGGTCGCTGATCTGTTCCTCGGTCAGTAGTACGTGGGCGAGGTCTCCCTCGACGTTTTCAGGTTGCACTCATCTCTCCCGAAGATCCGCGGTGAAACGTAAGCCTTCCATACTCGACTCTCGTGGTGATCGCACCCGGCAGTTGTGCTGGGCCTTGGCCTTTCCATGTCGAAATCATCGCTTCCACATGTTGGACGTGGTCGAAATCGAGATAGTCCTTCGATTCGAGCAAGGCTTGGTGCATCAGTCGAATGAGTCGGGTCCGAACAGCTCGGGGCTGGCCGGCAATCGCTTCGACATCGACGCCGCACTCGTCATTCGTCACCTCGACCCAGCGGTCGAATGCTCCCTGCGCCCACGCCTCCAGCGCATCGGCATCATCGGCCAGGAGGTGGGCCGAGCGCGCGAGCCCGGAAACGAAACCCGGACCCAATCTGTCCTCCATGAGCGTCATCGCCTCTCGGACGCGCACGCGAGTGAACTCCGGGTCGTGGTTGTGTGGGTCGTCCCATGCCTCGACACCCAGCGGCTCCAGGTACTCGCGAGCAACGCGATGCACAACGTCGCGCGGCACATCGAGAAAGGGTCGATGCCACGGCGAATTGCATGGTGTCATGGAGGCGATCGAACGGGCTCCCGATCCGCGCGCCAACCGCAGGAGAACGGTCTCGGCTTGATCTTCTCGGGTGTGGGCAAGAAGTAGCTGATCAATGCCGCGCTGCGACGCCACGTCCACGAGCGCGGCCCTGCGGGCTGAGCGGGCCGCCGCCTCCGGTCCTCCATGGGTGCCGACCTGCACACGTTCAATGTGGACGCTGTCGATGCCCAACTGCCGAACGATGTCCCCGGCATTGTTCGCAACGCGGGCCGAATCCGCCTGAAGTCCGTGGTCAACGATGACCACGTGCACCTCGTGGCCCACGCTCGGAACTGCCCAGGCCGCACTCGCGACCAAGGCGAGCGAATCCGGCCCGCCCGAGCAACCGACGATCACCGGGGCGACTTCGATGCAATCAACGACCGCGCCCCGCAAACGTTGAGCCTCCGGGCTCACGCGTGTCACGCAGCAGCACCGCGCATTCGATCAAGCCATAGCGATGGCTCGCGAATCTCTCCAAGAGTCGGCACATTGCCCGGGTCGGCCCACACCCGATTCATCGCCGCCATGCCCCCATCGTTCACCACGGCGCGAACAAAGGCCGCTCCCTCGCGGTACTGACGAAGCTTCGCATCCATACCGAGGACTCGTCGCCACACCGAATCGGCTCCGCGCGCATCGGCGGCTGACGATCGACGCGCCTCGAATCGTTCACGGATAACGTCCACGGAAGGAATGACGCGGGGGCCAACCTCGTCCATCACTACATCCGCGTGCCCCTCTAGTAGGGACATGAATGCCGTGATTTCTTCGACGACCGCACGCTGCTCGGCCGATTGCAGGGCGAACATCAGGTCGGGTGTCCGCCGTTCTCCAACGGCCGCCAGCAGTTCGGTAAGGACAGCCCCCAGCCGATCCATAGGGGTGGTCTCGTCGAACGCGTCGAGCGCCTTCATCACCAGGCCCGTGAAGTGACCTTTCAGCCACGGAACAGCTCCGAACTGAACCCGATGGGTTTCCTCGTGTAGGCACACCCACAGGCGAAAGTCCCGACTGTCTAAGTCAAGAGAACGCTCCACCTGCACGATCGATGGCGCCACAAGAAGCAGCCGCCCAGGGTCAGCGAGCGCCTCGTACTGGCCGAGAATCTTGCCGCTCAACCATCCGAGGGCCGCTCCGAGTTGAACAGCCATCACGCGTGGGCCAACCGCACGTGTCACAGTCGAGGACTCCTCGAGCCGCTCTTTGGATGCTGGCCACATGTCCAAGAGGGAATCGAGAGCACGCAGATTGGAATCGATCCACATGCGTCGATCCACCACAACCACACGGTGATCCTCGCGGGCGATCAGGCCCGTGACGTCACGAACGTGTTCTTGGGCCTCCTGGGCGTGCTCCTTGATCTCGGCGACCGCATCGTGGGCATCCCGCGATGAAATCTGGGGGCCATCCGGCGCGAACCGCCCCGCAACCGCATACGCCAGACTCCAGTCCACGGCCGGGCTGGTGAATACAGATGGTGGTCTCAACGCGGCGCTTCCGGAGCCCTCGGATCGGGCGGACGACAGACCATGACGGTCACGTCTCCGGAGACCGACCAGTCACCGGCGGCATGGGGCATCAGGAGAGCATCGCCTCGGGCGATCTCATGACCGCTGCCACCGGCAGATAACACACCTCTACCGTCGACGGCGATCGCGATGGCGAAACCAGCCTCCACCTGCACCACCTCGGGCTGCGGGGCGATCCGATGCAGGCGGAAGTACGGGTCAGCCGCGGCGGGCAGCGCTGATGTCAGTGCTCCAACTTGAATCTCCTCGCGCGGGATGACCAGATCGTCAAGGTCCGAGTCAGATACTGCGCTGGTGTCTACCGCCTGCAAGGCGGTATCGAATCCGAGATCGAGGTGTCCATCCGAGAAGCCGTCGACGGCGAACCCATCCCACTCAAGCAGGATCGACAGGTCGGTCGGCTCCTGCAGTTCCAAAACGAACACCCCGTCCTGAACGGTGTGCGGGAGTCCAGAAGGCACCAGCATCGCGTCACCCGGGCGCACTTCTCGGGTTCGAAGCGCCGACAACAAGGATGAACTGTCGCGGTTCATGACCCAATCGCGAACCTGATTGACGGACATCTGGCTGGCGAAGCCGACCCCCACCTGAGCTCCGGGCGGGGCATCGAGCACGTACCACGCTTCGGTCTTTCCATGAGCCAAGCCAAGATGGGTACGGGCGAACTGCCGGTTGGGGTGCAGGTGGACGGGAAGGCGTTGCCCGAGGTCGAGAAGTTTGACCAACAACTCGGTGCTGGTGCCGAAACGATCGACGTGATCGGTTCCCAGCCACGCTGCCGGGTCTGCGCTGATCTCTTCTGCGAGCGTCGCGCCATCGGGCAGCACCGTAAGGCCGGCCGGGGCTTGACCGAACCGGGCTGTTGCCGATCCGATCCATTCCTCCGGGCGTCGGGGGCCTCCGGGGCCGTGCCGGAGCGCACCGATGCGATCCCCGCCCCGGTAGAAATGATCGAACTGGTTGACCGGAAGAACGATTGGGTTGTCGAGGTTCACGATGAGCACCCACATTTCGCGAGTTGGCTGGCGATTCGGTCCATTGTGTCGCGGGCCCGGGCCTGCGAGGTGATGTTATTGCCGATTATCGCGAAAACGAGCGGTCGCTTATCCGCATCGAGGACGATTCCGGCGAGGGCAGCCACGCCCGTCAGGGTTCCCGTCTTGGCTCGGACGACTCCACGACCAGGCGAGGTCGCCTTCGTAGTGAAACGGTTGGCGAGCGTCCCGGTGACACCGGCGACCGCCAACCCCTGAGCAAGCTCAGTCCACCTGCGCTCTGTCGCTACGTCGCTGAGCACGTCGGCGATCGTCACGGGAGAAACACGGTTGCGTGAGGACAGGCCGCTGGCATCGAAGAGGGCGAGGGCTTGGGTGTCGATCCCGGCACTGGAAAGAACCTGACTGGTGGCGCGCGCTCCGCCGGCGAAGGAACCATCGTTGAGAAGCTCCTTGCCGACGAGATGCCCGAGTGCCTCCGCGACGTCGTTGTCGGATTCAGTGAGCATGCGCTGCACCATTTCCGCGACCGCGGCGGATTCGACCCTGGCAAGTTTCTTGGCTGAATCGGGTGCGCGTCCACGCGAGACTCGTCCGACGGATACTCCCCGGTTTTCCAGAATGTTGGCGAAAACCTGAGCCGCGCGCTTGGCAGGATCGGCGACGCGGGCGCGACTCGATCGGGACTTTCGACCTTGATCGATCATCAGTGCCGACACGGGAGCGGCCACTCCTGCATTCGGAAATCTCTTCGCCCAGCCGGGTCCGAGTGGACGCCCGGTGAACAAGGAGTCATCGAAGACGACATCGACTTTGGTGGTTCCCCCAAGAGCCGTGGCGGTGCTCCGGGCCAGGCGCCTCAGGGAAGCCGGACCGTTTGGCTGCGCATCTGATGCAAGCGATCGAGGGAGCGTGGCGTCTCCACCACCGATCAAATACACCACGTTGGCTTGTTCGGATGTTCTGGTCGCAAGGCGCGTGCTCACCCCGAGGACTTCCACGGCCGCGGCGGCCGTCAGGATCTTGGTGACCGATGCTGGAATGAGGGCCCGGGATACCTGCTTGCCGTAAAGAACTTGATCGCTTCCCGGGTCGACGACCACGACGCCTGATCGCTTCAATGATTTCTGCTGGGCTAGATCGTCGATCCGGGCACGTACCGCGCTCGGCGTAGGAACTGCGCCCCCATCTGCCGATACGGCGGACCACGCAGTAGACGACGGTGACGGTGACGGGAGACTGTCGGCCGCCTCGGCAGGCAGCGCTAGCGGGAGTACGAGCGAGAGGACCGCAACGGGCATGAGCACCGCAGCGAGGCTTCGTGACCCCGTTCTTGCTGGCTGCACGATTCGACCCTTCCGTGTTTGCTACTACCCTACGCAGAGGTCATCAACCCTCGACCGGCATCGTCTCCCACGAAAGGGGTGGCAGTGGAACCCCTTGACTTCGATGTGACGATCGAAATCCCCGCGGGCAGTAGGAACAAGTACG
>WLWG01000276.1_pt1 | contig 56475 bp, 30 predicted proteins | sample 6712871 | NCBI WGS metagenome assembly WLWG01 (sample SAMN12718693, study PRJNA515312) | sponge metagenome | isolation source: marine sponge | host: Mycale hentscheli | place: New Zealand: South Island, Marlborough, Capsize Point | collected 2003-05-01 | reverse complement strand
CAGATGGTACTGTAGTTAGAACTACTTATGGAATAGAAAGAATTCCTGATCCAATGCTTATAAAAGAAATGCAAGAATATGCAGATGGAGTTAACGTGGATAGATTAGTATCATTTGTAGCACTTGTTTCTTTTATGAGAATACAAGAATCTAATAGAGGTTATACTAAACAGATCATAAGGGATGACGCAGCTAAAAAGTTGCAAAAGTCAGAAAATTTGTTTAAATTAAATAGTAGTCCGTTTACTCATATGGGTAGAAAAAACAAAAGAATAAATGGCAAGAGTCGTAAAAGATCCGCTTTTAAAAATATTAAATAGTAACTATGCAAGTATATAACGCACTTCAATTAAAAAAAGGAGCTAAAGTTGAACAGCAAAGAATTGGTGCAATTACCCAACCTTTACAATTTTTACCTCAGAAAAAAAAAGATGAAGAGTGGGCTGCTTGGAACTTAGATTGGTTAGAGTGGAATGGTCTTAAGCAACTAAGACGTAGTTCTAGAAGACTGATGAAAAATTATAAACTTGCTAAAGGGCATATTGATAGATCAGATTATATAATAGAAGAAGATAATGAATCTAGAGATATAGTTCAAATGATTACTGATAATGGTAATGAAGGTTCTGCTCTTGAATTAAAGTTTTATCCTATCATTCCAAATGTAGTAAATGTACTTGTAGCAGAGTTTGCCAAAAGATCTACTAAATTAACTTATAGAGCAGTTGATGAGTTTTCGTATAATGAAATGCTTGAACAAAAAAGATTACAGGTAGAAGATGTTCTTGTAAATCAAGCTAAGGTAAAAACAATGTCTGCCATGTTAGCTCAAGGTCTTGATCCTGAATCAGAAGAAGCACAAGAACAATTAAATGAGGATAATCTAAAGACGCTTCCAGAAATAGAAATGTATTTTAAAAAGAGTTACAGATCTATGATTGAAGAATGGGCTACTCATCAACATAAAGTAGATTCTGAAAGATTTAGAATAGAAGAGTTAGAAGAAAGAGCATTTAGAGATATGCTTATTACAGATAGGGAGTTCTGGCATATGAGAATGATGGAAGATGATTATGAAGTAGAATTATGGAATCCCGCATTAACGTTTTATCATAAGTCTCCAGATAGTAGATATATATCTGATTGTAATTGGGTTGGTAAAACAGATATGTTAACGCCTTCTGATGTTATTGATAAATATGGTTATCTGATGGATGAAGATCAACTTAAAGCTTTAGAAGCAATTTATCCAATAAGAGCTGCTGGCTATTCAATAGGTGGTTATCAAAATGATGGTTCTTTTTATGATGCTACTCAATCTCATGAATGGAATACACAAAGACCTTCTTTAGCTATGAGACAATATACTAGTTTTATGGGAGATGGTGTTGTTACAGATGGAGATGATATTGTAAATAGAATACTTTCTCAAGGTGAGGATTATCAAGATGAAGGCTCTGCGTATTTATTAAGAGTAACAACATGTTATTGGAAATCTCAAAGAAAACTAGGACATTTAACAAAAATAACTGATCAGGGAGAAGTTTTAAATGAAATAATAACCGAAGATTATAAAATTACTGATAAGCCTATTTATGATACTAGATTATTTAAAAATAAATCAAAAGAAAACCTTATACTTGGAGAACATATAGAGTGGATTTGGATTAACGAAGTTTGGGGTGGTATTAAAATAGGACCTAATATACCTAGTTATTGGGGTATGAATAATCCTTCAGGTATGACACCTGTCTACATAGGTATTGATAAAAAAAGACCTGGTAAATTAAAGTTTCAGTTTAAAGGTGATAATAATTTATATGGTTGCAAACTACCTGTAGAAGGTGCTGTATTTTCAGATAGAAATACTAAATCAACAGCTTTAGTTGATTTAATGAAACCTTTCCAAATTGGTTACAATATGGTAAATAATCAGATTGCTGATATTTTAGTAGATGAATTAGGAACCGTAATAATGCTTGATCAGAATACATTACCTCAACATTCTTTAGGTGAAGATTGGGGCAAAGGTAACTTGTCTAAAGCTTATGTAGCAATGAAAGACTTTGGTATGCTACCTTTAGATACATCTATTACAAATACTGAAAATGCATTAAACTTTCAGCATTTTCAGAAACTTGATTTAGATCAGACTAATAGACTTATGTCTAGAATACAATTAGCAAATCATTTTAAGCAGCAAGCATATGATGTAATTGGTGTAAACCCACAAAGGCTTGGGCAACAACTAAGTCAGATGACTGCAACTGGAGTTGAACAAGCAGCTAATGCTTCTTATGCACAAACTGAAACTTACTTTATACAACACTGTGATTATCTTATGCCTAGAGTTCATCAAATGAGAACAGACTTAGCTCAATATTATCATAGTACTAAACCATCTACAAGATTAACGTATATCACTTCTGCAGATGAAAAAGTAAATTTTGAAATAAACGGTACAGATATGCTAATGAGAGATCTTAATATATTTACTTCTACTACTGCTAATCATAGAGCTGTATTAGAACAGTTAAAACAAATGGCTCTTCAAAATAATACTACAGGTGCTAGTATATATGATCTTGGTAAAGTTGTACAATCAGATTCTATTGCAGAATTAAATGCTGCTATGAAAAACTCTGAACAAAAACAACAACAACAACAGCAGGAGCAAGCTCAACAACAACAGCAAATGCAAGAGCAACAACTTCAGGCTCAACAGCAACAAGAAAAAATGAAAATTGATGCTGAAGCTATGGAGAAGGAAAAAGATAGACAAAAAGATATTCTTATTGCTGAAATTAGAGCAGCAGGTTACGGTTCTACAGTAGATCTTAATAAAAATCAACAATCTGATTATAAAGATGTCATGGAAGATATTAGAAAAACTGAGCAGTATCAACAACAAACTCAAGTTGAAAGGCAAAGACAGGCTAATGATATGTTAAAACATTCACAAAAAATGTCCGTGGAAGAACAGAGATTGCAAGCTCAAAGAGATATATCTAATACACAGTTAGAAATTGCTAAAGAAAATAAGAACAAATATGATGTTAAATCTTCAGATTCAAAGAAGAAAAAATAATTTAGCTATATAATGCAAAATTTTTAATAAAAGTTTGTAAGTAATTTTAAATCTTTAAGATTTATTTTAGTATATTAAAGTAATAACCAACAAAAACTAACACATGGCAGAAGAATTAAATGAGGAAACTCAAATACAAGACTCTACAACGGTAGAAGAAGTAAATGTAGATTTAAATGAAATGTTTGGTCAACCAGGTGCTGAAAGTGTAATGCTACCAGCAGATGAGGTTGAACCAGAACCAGAAGAAAAAAAATCAAATCTCTTCTCTAAACCAGAAGAAGTTGATACAACGTTCATTGACAAGACTGAGACTACAACTGAAACTCCTGAAAAGGAAATGACTTCACAAGAAAAGATTGAGTCTACTCCTGACTCTGTAGTAGATGAGGCATTAGCTGAACTAGATGATGCAATTACTGAAGAGGAAACGGGTGCAACTAAAACAGGTAGACGTAAAACAGATAAAAGTGGTTTACAAGAACTAGCTTCTAAAATGATTGAAGAGGGAACCTTGTTTGGCTTTGATGATGATAAAGATTTAGAGGATTACACCACTAAAGATTTTAGAGAACTTTTTGAAGCTAACTTTCAAGAAAGAGAAGCTAAGATTAGACAGGATACTCCAAAAGAATTTTTTAATTCTTTACCTCAAGAACTTCAGGTTGCTGCAAAGTATGTGGCAGATGGTGGTACTGATATGAAAGGATTATTTAGAACTCTTTCTCATGTTGAGGAAATTATTGAATTAGATCCTGAAAACGAAAGTCACCAAGCAGAAATTGCAAGACAATACTTAACTGCAACTAATTTTGGTTCTCCTGAAGAAATTCAGGAAGAGATAGAGACATGGACTGATATTGAAAAGCTTGATAAGAAAGCAAAACAATTTAAACCAAAGTTAGATAAAATGCAAGAGCGTATAGTTGCACAACAACTTGCAGAGCAAGAACAAAAGAAAGCTCAACAAGATGCTGCAGCTTCTCAATACATGGATAGTGTGTATAATACACTATCTGAGGGAAAGTTAGGAGAGTTAAAATTAGATAGGAAAGTTCAAAATCATTTATATGGTGGATTAGTACAACCTAATTATCCATCTATATCAGGTAAACCTACTAATTTACTAGGACACCTTCTTGAAAAATATCAGTTTGTAGAACCAAGACATGATCTTATTGCAGAAGCATTATGGTTGCTTTCTGATCCTAATGGTTATAAAAATAAAATTAAAAGTCTTGGTAATAAAGCAGCTGTTGAAAAAACAGTAAGGCAACTAAAAACTGCTCAGTCAAAGAAAACAGTTAACTCTTCTGTACAAGATGATACATCTAGTACTAGAAGAAATGCAGCTGTAAAAAAACCAACAGTACAACGTAAGAACAATATGTTTAAGCGTTTTTAATTAGTAAACAATAAATAAATAAATAAATAATGGCAACTCCAGTATTAAACAATGGTATCTTTCTACGGGATACAGCGTACAACGCAAGTTCACACGTAGACTCTTACCACTTGGTTAACATGTTGAAGGATGCAGAACCAATGGACTTAGGTCCAGTAGACCTATGGGCTATGTCCCAGAAGGTGGAAATGCCCCTTTATCAAATGTCTAGCTTTGGTGGAAAGAATGTAATTGAAGTAGATAATGCTCGCGGTGAGTATAAGTGGCAAACTCCAGTCTCAAGAGATCTTCCTTATATTATTGAGGATATGGATCAAGGAGCAGATAATGCTGCTACAAGAGGTGCAGATGGTCAAACATTCCGTATCAAATTAAGCCGTAGAGAATTTGGTCATGGTGACATCATTACTTATGATAAGTATAATGGTACTGAACTTTACATTACTGATGAGGATATTCTTCCAATGGGTGATGGTTTTGTTTACACGGTTCAGATGGTAAACAATAATAACACTGCTGTTTTTGATGCAGCATTCCTAGCAAGTGGAACTAAGTACTTTAGAAAAGGTTCTGCTAGAGGTGAATATGGTGAAAGATTCTCTGACATCACTACAGGAACTGGTTTCCGTGAATTCTACAACTATGTAGGTGGAGCAGAAGCACATGTTCATTATTCAGTTTCTTCTAGAGCTGATCTTATGATCAAAGGTGGAATGAATGCTGATGGTACTGTACCAGTAACTGAAATCTGGAGAACATCTGGAGATAGCATGGATCCTTCTGTAGCATCATTAGATGATATGGTTAAAGTAATGGGTAAAGATAAAGTAAAGAGAGCATTTGATAATGGTGATCTTTCTCGTTCTTTCCTTACTCAAATGGAAGCTGCTCACTTGACAAAAGTAGCAAATGACATTGAGTCTTACCTTATGTGGGGACAAGGTGGTAGAGTTAGACAAGATGGTCCAGATGATTTAAGATTATCTGTAGGTCTTTGGCAACAACTAGACAACTCTTTCAAAAGAGTATACAATAAGAATAACTTCAACCTTGACTTATTCCGTTCTGAGATTTATAACTTCTTTAACGGTAAAGTTGAATTCCAAGGTCCAGATCCAAAAAGACAATTGATTGTCCAAACTGGTATGGGTGGAATGAGAATGGTTAATGAAGCTATCAAGCGTGATGCTGTAGCATCAGGACTTGTAATCCAAGCTGCTGATATAGGTGCAATCACTGGTCAAGGAATGGACTTGAACTTTGGTTTTGCTTACACTAGCTATGTGATTCCTTTCCTTGCTAACGTTAAGTTTGTACTTAACCCAGCATTTGATAATGTAAATACTAATGATATTGAGAACCCAATTATTGATGGTTTCCCATTATCTTCTTATTCATTCATTATCTTTGACATCACTGATAATACTAATGATAACATCTTCTTATTGAAGTTATCTTGGGATAATCAATTAAAGTGGTGGTATCAAAATGGTACAATGGACTACATGGGACGTAGCCAAGGATTCCAGTCTTCTGGTCAATTCAATGGATACCGTGTCATGATGTCACAAACAATGCCTGCAATCTGGGTAAAAGACCCAACTAAGGTATTGAAGATTGTTATGAGAAACCCAGTTACTGGCGGATCATTCTAATCTAAACAATAGATTCTTAAAAAGGGGGAGGGGTGTCCTCTCCCTTTTTTATTTTAAATAACCAATAACAGAAACCAAAAACAAAACCAATGGCAAAAACAGATTTTACAATGGTGGAAACACCAAAGAGCACGCAATCAAAGATTGTAATTAGACCTTATTTTGACGCAAGATCAGAAAACATGGGATTAGAAAATTATGGACTTAGTTTATTTGATGGTGTAAAACACCAAGAGCAGTTAGCTTGTCTAGAGATTAATGGAATTAATAGATATTTAACTGGGCTAAATGAGTTTGCTCCAGAAATTAAAAAACTTTCTAAAGAAGCTAGAGAAGCTAAGGTAAAACAAATTAGAGCTACTGTAGCTGATTTAGAAGCAGAGCTTGCCTCTAATATGATAGATCCAGAAGATAAAGACTTTTGGAATAAAGTTAAATTACTAAAACCTGATAATCACGATTTCTGGAATAAAATTGAACTAGAAATGGGTAATGAGCCAAAGCACATTGATATTAGTGATCCGTATGATAGAATTAAATTATGTGCAATTGAAGCTGGTGGATTTTCATTAGTAGCTAAAAGTTATGAAGATGCTAAAGCTAAACCAAGACGGCCAAAGTTTTACTTAGATAAAGAAGAAGAAACTGTATCTACTAGAACTGAGTATAAGAAGTTAAGAAATAAAGCTTTATCAGAATTACAAAAGTTATTTGATAAAAATAGCACTAAGTTATTCTATGTTGCTAAAGTGGTAGATGCTGCTAGTACACAATATAAAAAGTCAACTCCTTTAGATATTCTATATGAAAATATGGATGAATATATTCATGGAGATGCAGCAGAAAGCAATATGGAAAGAGCTGTAACAGGTTTCTTAGATATTGTAGCTACTGATATGGAAACATTAAAGATTAGATCAATTGTAAAAGATTCGTCATTCTTTAAATATATTACTCATAAAAGTGATGGTCACATTTATCACACTAAGAAAAATGCTCTTATGGGAAGAAATGTCTCTGACGTAGTTGAATTCTTAAAGAATCCTCTTAATGAAGATATCTTAGATGATTTAACTAAGCAGTGTGAAAATTACTGGAAAAGTTAAAAATATATACAATGAAAAAAATGTACAAAAAAGGCGGAATCAAAAAGAAAAAAAAGTATGCTAATGGTGGACCTACTCCTGCTGGAATATCAAACTTTTATGGAAAAGTTGATTCATTTTTAGATGCTGCACTACCTGGTCGTCAAAAAAGACAGGATATGAGAGCAGAAAGAAAAGACCTTAGACAAGCTGTAAGGCAAGAAAAGGCTTTGAAAAGAATTGAATCTGGAAGAATGTCTAAAGGTGGTTCATTAAAACCAGTTCCTTCAGATAATAAAGGACTATCTAAATTACCAACGGCTGTAAGAAATAAAATGGGTTTTATGAAAACAGGCGGTGCAGCTTTAGAAACTGGCATGATGAAATATGGTGGTTCTTGTGGTAAGGTGTATAAAAAAGGATCTTTTAGAAGAAAAAAATAGAAAATATGGCAATGAAGCGAAAAGGTGGAGGCTGTGGGTGTAGTAAAACTATACCCAAGTACTCTAATAATCCCAGATCAATACAAGGTAGAATTCTTGAAGATGGTGGATTAGTAAATTCTTATATGACAGGTGGAACTATGTCAGGTGATAAAGTTACTAAAGGTTCTATGTATAGAAGAGGAGGTTCAATAAAGACAATGAAGCAAGGTGGTTACAAATGATTAAACTTACTAGTATGAACAAGAAAGACATGAGAGAGTTTGAAGTACAATCAGCAATGAGTACTTTACAAAGAGCTCAAGACATCCAAAAGGATGCTAAATTAATGAAAGAAGTAAGAAGCATGGCTAGTAAAGAAGCTCAAAAGTTTCAAGCACTAGCTGGTGGATCAGTAGCACCTAAGAAAACTTTACCTAGAAAGAAAACTTTAAAACGTAAATAAGATGGCAAAAGGTCCCTGTCCTGACGGATATAGAATGAATAGAAAAGGTAGATGTGTACCACAAAGAAGTGGAGAAATTGGCTTGGCCACATCTATGTTTGGAGCAATTGGTTCTTTTATTGGTATGCAAAATCAAAAGAAAAAAGACAGAGAATTGGCAGAAGAAATGAAAAAGGCAGGTCTTGGTGCTGGAGAACCATTAAAGAATGGAAAACCAAAAGAAAAAGATGGCGGTACTGTTTTTTCAAGAAAATCTAAAAAAACTGGTTACAATGGCAAGAAAAAAGGCAAAAAGTAAAACTAAAAAGGACTCTTGTTATTATGCAGCTAAAAGAGCTCATAAAGTTTTTCCTTCTGCTTATGCTAGTGGTATGATTGCTAAGTGTAGAAAAAAGAAAGCTGGTAAGAGTAAGACCAAAGCTAAAAAGAAAAAGTAGTGGCAGTTAGAAAGACAAAGAAAGGTGCAGCTCTTAAACGTTGGTTCAAAGAAAAGTGGACTGATGAAAAGGGTAATGTTTGCGGATCTTCTAAGAATAAAAAAACTAAGAAGTGCAGACCTAGTAAAAAAGTTTCTAAAAAGACTCCTAGAACTTGGGGTTCTATGTCTAAGTCACAAAAGGCTAAAGCTGTTGCAGAAAAGAAAAGAGTTGGCATGGGTAGAAGAACCAGTGCTATAAGAAAAAGAAAAACTAAAAAGAAGTAATATGGCATACGCAAAAGTAATGACTAAGGATGTTACTAAAATGAAAAAAGGTGGTGCTAAGAAAGCATTTAAAGCTCATCCTATGTATAGTAAGTCTGGTAAAATGGTTATGGCTAAGAAAATGGCAGATCATTTACGTTTAAAGAAACTTGGTTATACACATACTAAACCTAAAGCTAAAAAGAAGAAATAATGGGAAAAGTAAATGCAAATAAAGTACTAGGTACTTTTAGAAATAATTATGAAGATAGAAAAAAGTCTATGATGAAAAGTTATGGTATTTTACCAAAGGCGCAATCAGGATCTTTAGTTAGCAATGTAGGAACGTGTTCTACAGGAAGTAACAGTTCTAATGGTAGGTGTTCTACAAATAGTGGTGGTGGCTTAAATATAGGTGGTAATGGTAAGCTTAAAAAAAAGGTAGGAAACTTTATAGAGGGCGTTGGGGATTCCTTTGATAGATTAAAACCAAAAGCAAAAGCTGCACTTGTAGGTGGAACAACTGCAGTTGCATATGCAATTCAACAAGGTATTAAAAGAGCAAAAAGAAAAAATGGCTAAAAAAAGTAGTAAAAAGAAAGGGGCTATGAAAGGCTGTACAATCAAAAGTGGTTGTAAGTCTAAGAAAGGTGGTCTTACTGCTAAGGGTCGTAAAAGCATTAACCGTAAAACTGGATCTAATCTTAAAGCACCTCAACCAGGTGGTGGAGCTAGAAAAAGAAGTTACTGCGCAAGATCTAAAGGTCAGATGAAAAAGTTTCCTAAAGCTGCTAAAGATCCAAACAGCCGTTTGAGAAAAGCAAGGAGAAGATGGAAATGCTGATGATTTTTTTTGTATATTAATATATGAGTAAAACTTTTATTGAACCAGAAGAAACAGATGATCAAATCTTTATCTACTGGGATTATTAAAGATGGCACAGAAGAAGAAGTTAAATATAAAGAAGGCAATTAAAAAGCCAGGTTCTCTTACAGCAACCGCTAAAAGACAAGGTGGTTATGATACAAAGAATAAGAGAATTAAAAAGTCTTGGCTTAGAGAAAAAGCTAAGGGTAAAGGTAAGACTGCTCAACGTGCTAGATTTGCAATTACATTAGGCAAACTAAAAAAGAAAAAGAAATGAAAAGTAAAAAAACAAAAATGAATCCTGCAGAAGCTCTTGGTAACATGCAAAGATCTAAGATGGGTGTCGCTAAAGGTTCATATCTTGAAGGTGGTACAATAGTGTATGACGATGACAAGAAAAAGAAAAAGAAAAATTCTAAAAAGACAAAGCCACCTATACCAGGTACTATATCAAATGTAGATTTGAACAAAGTTGGTAAAAATCTTAAGGGCTACTGGGATCAGTTTAAAGATATAATGAAAACTCCTATTATTAAATAATAATAATGCTAAATAGTACAATAGTCATAAAAGTAAAACAACGAATCAATAAACTTGATAGTCAAGACTATGATAATATAGAATGTTGGCAGATTGTTGAGTCTTTTAATAAAGCTCAAGTAGAGTGGTGTAGAAGACAGTTGCATGGACTTAACATTGTTAAAGAAGGTGATGAACAATCTACTAGAAGAAAAGATGATCTTCAAGTATTACTTGTTAATGAAGATCTTACTATAACAGATAAAAAAGATTATTTCTTTGGTGTTGTCCCAGAAGATTATTTGCAATGGAAAAGAGTAGATGTATTTGCATGTCATGATTGTTGTAAAGATAGAAGAATGACTGTATATCTTGCAGAAGAAGGAAACTTAAATCAGTTGCTTAGAGATAAAGCAAAGAAACCTAGCTTTGAATGGGCTGAAACTTTTGCTACTTTAATAAATAATCAGGTGCATATATATACTAATGATGAATTTGAAATCTCAGAGGCTGACTTAATTTATTATAGACAACCTAGAAAAATACAAATAGAAGGATGTGTAGATCCTTATACTAATCAAGAATCTGCTATAAATATAGAATCAGAATTTAAAGATGATATTATAGAACTAATTATTGACGAAACAGTAAGTGTATTAGCAGGAGATATAGAATCTCCAGTACAATACCCAAGAGGTACTCAAACTGCTGAAAGAAATAATTAAATCTATAGTTGATTAATTAAAAACTTTTTAGTATATTATAGTATATATTTTTATTTATAAATTTTTAAAACAAAAAACAAATGGCTTATTTTAATAACGCTTTTAGAAAAACAATGTTAATGAGGGAGTATGTTCCAGTTACGGCTAAGAACAATACTGCTGAGTTAGAAGTTGGAGAGCTTGCTCTTTTTAATGCACAATCTTTTCAAGGAATTGATCCTGCTATAGCTGACTGTGATCCTTGTCCTTTTATGATTGTAACTGGTTCTCCATATGCAAATGATAGAATTGGACCTTTTCATGGTGGTTATCAAGAAACAATTAAATCAAAAGGAATTAATCCAAGATATGTAAGTAAATTATGGACTTCTGATAGTAATGCTCCACAACCATATGTACTTCATGTAGGTAGTACTGAGTTTACTCAAGGTGCTGTAGGTGACGGATGTTGTCCTACTTTCTTATGTGGTGAACAATATCACTTAAGAGTTGATGTTAAAGGTTCTCCAGTATTGAGAATGTTAAATCATCAAGGATATGTAGAAGTTACTGCAAATGGTGGATGTTGTCCAGCTGATTCCATTGCTCCAGTAGCAGTTGATCCTGCAGGAATTATGATCCAGTGGGCAGAAGGAATTTGGGAAAGTGTAGTTGTTACAGGTAATGGACCAAACTTTAATCCAACTAATCCTTTATCAGCTGATAGAGCTAACCCAGAACCATTAATAGTTCCTGTTGTAAGTTTAGGCCCTGGTGCTGTTACTGATACTTTACTTTATCCTCCAGGATATTTTGTAGGAAAAGGTACTTTACAAGCTGATATTGCTGCAGCTACAGGTCATACTGTAGATACATGGGATAACTATGTTGCAGATACTCTTGATCCAGCTACTGATTGTGCAGGTCTTTCACTTGTAGGTGCATACGAAGATACTAGATTTGGAGATTGTACTTTCCAAACTTCTGATTATTACGGACTAGAGCCAGTTAGAATATTTGCTTCTGAAGTAGATTTAAATGGTGATCCATGTGAGTTTACTGGAATTTGTGTTGAAGTAGAATGTGAAGGTAGACAAGCTCAAGGTCTTGGTGAAACTGCTGCAAGAGATTTAATCTTATCAGAATCTTACAGACAAAACACTTTTGCTTCTGATCTTAGAATTAGAGAAATTACTCAAGGTAATGATCTTTTAGATGCAACTCGTGGTGGTGTTGATAGAACTGCTCTTTATGATAGAATAATGATTTTACATACTGTTCCAAGATTTAACAATCCTTCAGGAACATTTGATAATGATCAATATTTAATTGAGATTTTAACTACAAGTGACGCAGCAGGGCTTGCTGCTAGAAAGGCGCTTTTAGCTGATTTGGAGTTACTGTTTGGGAACTGTCAAGTTCCATGTCCTTTTGAACCTGAGAACTTTAAGCCTTGTGCTGATCCTACAGTACCAGTTGCTGAAAATCAGATTACACCTGAACTTTAATAATAATTAATTACTCATTAAAGGGAGAGTGAGATTTATTTTCTCCTCTCCCTTTTTTTATTTCTCAATATGGCAAATCATGTACTAAGTTTAGAAATACCAACTGTGGGTAATCCTTGTGTTATGAAGATTTTTGACACAAGTGTTTATTCTGCACAGGTTGCTGTTTTTGAACCAAAACTTCAAATTACAGTTCCAGGTTTTACTTATGCTACAGAAGTTCATTTTCAACCAGAATCATCTCCTACATTAACAGGATGTGATTTAGGTTTGCAAACTGAAAACTGTGGTCAATCATATGTGAATTTACCTGATGGAGTGTATGTAATAAAATATGTAGTAGATCCCAGTCATGTAGTCTATGTAACTTATAATCATTTGAGGACGACACAAGCATTGAACTTATATCAAAAGATCCTATGTGATATTGATGTAGCTGATTGTGACCCTCCTGCTAAGGTCAAAGACAAACTCAATGACCTTAGACTTATTGGTATGTATTTAGAAGCAGCTAAATCTAAAGTAGAAACCTGTCATGAACAACAGGAAGGTATGACACTTTATAACTATGCTCTAAAGCTCCTTAAAAAGTTAGATTGTAAAAATTGTTAAACCAACCAAAAACCAAAAATTATGGCTTCATCATGTTTAAACTGCAAAAAGAGATTAGGGTGCGGATGTCAAAAGGCTGTGGCCTCAGACGGTAAATCTGTATGTAAAACCTGTAAAGCAGGGTACGAACTAAAGCTTAAAACAAACTTAAAGAAATTTGTAAAATAAAATGTCAGGAGTAGCACGGTACAGAATAACAGCATGTTGTGGTAACCAAGGAAGTACATTAACTAGCTTTGGTACAACTGGAGGCATTTTTCAAAATGGTCTTCATATATCCACGCAGGATGTTCAACTAGATGGTGGTTTTATAATTGAAGCTGGTCAGTGCTATACTATAATACAGTTATCTTCAGGACCTATAGTAAACCCTGTAGACTATGGAATTTTTATTAATATTGAACTAGGCGCTGAAGAAGATTGCTCTTTGTATGATACAACAGGTTGTGAATGCCCATGGTTATATTACATATCCCCTTGTTGTAGAGAATTTGGAGATCAAGGTATATCAGCTCAACAAGTAAATCTTGCTTTAAGTGATTTAGAATATGAAGACGGAACCTATCAATATACAGGTCCCGAAACACTTGATATACCAAACACAAACTTAACCTTAGAACCAGGTCAGTGTTATACTATTACAAGAAGGCAAGTTGCCCCTATACAAACTTTAATAGAGTTAAATTTTGCATCTACTAGCTGGCAGGTTATGAATCTAGAGTTAGGTTGTGATGATGGCAGATGTCAAGATTGTCCAGAAGAAGGAATTGCATATTTAAAGTATGAACCTTGTTGTGATAGGTTTGATACTATATATGTTCAAACAAGGACTTATACAGGAGCAGGTATGAATAGTGCACCAGAACCTATAGTAAACACTGCTGGTTATACAGGTGTGTTTCAATTTGTTGCAACAACTCAAGTATCCCAACTTTCAGCATTTATACCTGGACAATGTTATACTGGTACATTACATACTTTAGGAACTGAAGTAGCTCCTGCACCGCAGGATAATGCAGATTATAATAATCTTCCATTAGCACCTTATTCTACACAACTAAGTAAGGTAGGTGATTGTGAAAGACCTCCATGTCCTGAGTGTCGTCCTACAGTATATTCATTAACAAACTGTGAAGGTATTACTCTTAATACTGAAACAGATGTATCAGCATATATAGGTACATATGTTGAATTAGATAGTATACCAGGATGTTGGTTTGTACAAGAGTATTCTGCAATTAATGACATAAAAGATCCTACTGTAATAAGTCCTAAACCTGGTAAGATAGCTGCATCAGATCAACTTATTAATACTTTACCTGGATTACAAACTCAACCTGTTACAGTTATAGGTTCTTGTGACTGTGAGTGTAAATGCTATGAAGTAATAGGATATACGGGAACATACAGTTATGTTGACTGTGAGACTGGAAAAAGTTTATTAGTCTTTAGCTCAGGTGCAGATAAGTTTTGTGCAGCAACAAGACCTAATATTGTAGGCAAAGAAGGTATTGATTATACTTTAATAATTGGTGAGGATTGTGTAGATGGAGAATGCGTAGATAAATGTTTTTTACTTACTAATTGTGATCCTACAGCTTATCCCGAACAAGATGCAACTCTTGTTTCAACATTACAACGTTTATCCTCATATGCAGCTGCAAATAAAGTAGTTGTATTAAGTGGTTATGATGGATGTTGGACTGTAACTGAAACAGAAGAATGTGATTGTCCAGTAGATGTAACAGTAATTAGAGACTATATAGATTGTGAAGAATGTTTAGGTATTACCGCTTATAAGCTATCTAACTGTGAAAAGATAAATGAAGTAATATATACTCTGCAAGACTTTTCAGCATATGTAGGTCAAGTAATTAAAGATGATTGTGCATGCTGGGTAGTAGAACAAATAGACTATCAACCACCTAGTGAAACAACAATTGTAGATCCTATAGTATTTGAAGATTGTAATACATGTCTTACTACATACTATACTTTAACTGATTGTGATGATCCTATATCAGTAATCATTAGTTCAACTAATTTGTCACCATATGTAGGTCAAGTAGTTAAAATAGAAGGGTGTGATCCGTGTTATGAAGTAGCATTATATGAAGATGCTATTGCACCCGCACAATGGGAAGAAGTAACAGTAACTGAAGCTTCTGCAACGTGTTTTGAGTGTAAGCAGCTAGCTCCTAGATGTTCTACTGTATTTAATAATAGTACTGAAGATAGATTTTTTACATACATAAATGCTAATGGTGATCCTGAACAAACTGAAGTAGTTACATCGGGACATTTTTCATTAAGAACCTGTGTTCAATATTGGACTGAACCAGATACTTTTATATATGATTATCATGGAGATTGTACTGTATATGAATATACTAGTGGGTCAGAAGGAGATCCTTGTGATTGCTTTACAATTACCGCAGTATCAGATACTGGCGTAACTTATGTTTATGAAGCTGAATATCAGGGACTAACATATGCCAATGAAAAGGTTTGGCAACTAACAATAGAAAACACTCCTTATTTTATATGGTCAAGTAGTATAGCAGGAGGCTGGGTTATTTCTCAACAAGTAGGAGTGCAAGTTCCTGCAAATACTGTTTTTGGCACTATAAAAAGTGGAATACTAGATTGTCCAGCAGGTCCTGATGCATCAAACCCTATAAACTGGATAGGTGGAACTATTCCTGGGTTTGCTACTAAAGTAGGTTCACAAGTTAGTAGTCTTACAAGTTTTATAACAGACTGCTCTAGCGCTGTATCTACAACTGTTAAAGTTGGTCATTGCCCTCAATACTTTCCAAACAATAGAAAAGTAAAACCAGGATACAACACTCCTATATGCTCTGCAGATAAGTATGATAAAATTACATGCAATGCTGCAGACATAATGTATAAGAAAGTGCTTGAATTAAGATATGGTATATCTGATTGTTGTCCTGAAGAAAATGAAAAGTGGTTAATTAAAAAAGAACTTATTGAATTACAAGCGTTAACAGATCCTAATTATACATGTGACCCACTGACAGATTGTTGTGGTCAACGACTTAGCTCTTGCTCTTGCAATTCTTAATAATAATTTGTATATTATAAATAATAGAAAGTATGAAACCGTTAAATCTAGATAACAAACCTTGTAGCCCTATCTCATCAAACTGTGTAGTTTGGCAGGGACCAGATATTCCTTGCATAGAATTATGTACAGGAGATACTGTATCTGATGTTGTATCAGCTATGGCTACTGAGCTTTGTACTATTTTAGATACACTTAAGGTTTCTAATTATGATTTAACATGTTTTAACTTACAAGCTTGTGGTCCAACAGATTTTCAAGCTCTTATTCAATTTCTTATTGAAAAGATTTGTGAAAACGAAGGAATCTCTCCAGCAACTAAAGATATACCTACTTGTCCTGATTGTGTAGTATCAGTAGCAGAATGTTTTGTTACAGGTAATCAAACAACTATGCAATTAGTAGACTATGTTCAATTAATAGGACAAAGACTTTGTAGTTTAATAGAAGAAATAACTTTAATTAATCAACAGATTACTGATATTTTAATTAGAATTACTAGTCTTGAAGGGAGACCTGATCCAACAGTAACTTTACCACCTGTTAATATTACATGTGTAACTTTTCCATTATCAGGTTCTCAACAAATAGATGTTATTTTAGACACATTTATTAATACAGTATGGTGTGATTTTTACGCAGCTACAGGTTCAACTTCTGAAATTATTAATGCTGTAGGCAGATCTTGTATAACAGAAGCATCTTTTACAATATCAAAACCAGGAAGTACATTTGGAACAGAATATGCAGGTTCATGGATTAATTCACCATTATCAACATTATCAGATGCTGTGAATAATATATGGATTGCTCTTTGTGATATTTATACTTTCTTAAATTCTAATAACCTTATAGTTACTGTATCCGATACAAATACTATTAATTTAGAACTAGATGTTAATACTAATCTTACTGCTAAAATTCAGGATACAGGTTGGGTAGAACTAGAAGGATTTGATTTTTATACAAGTTTAAAAAAACCAGAATGTAGAAGAATAGGTAATGTAATACATTATAGAGGTATAGTAACTGTACCTTTAGCAAATACAACAGTACCTGCTATTGTACAAATGGCTAATACTGAAAGTCCAATATCTACACAAGCAAAAGCACCATATACAGGATTAGAATCTGGTGCTGTAATTTTAGATACAGCAAATCAACTTATAACTTTTAATGGTGGAAATTCTGTTATACCCTCTAGTGTAATATCTACACAAAGAATAGATGGTGAAAGTAATGCATCATATCCTTCATTTTTAAGAAGACCCTTAGAAACTACTGGTGGTAACGGTGTACTTTTACACTCTACTTGTAGAGCATTTTTTAATTCATCTGGTATTTTAAATATATCTTCTTTAGAAGATGCTGAAACTCCAGCATCTACAAATGACATTCCTGGAAATTCTTCATTAAGACTTATTACTAGTAATGTAAGAGCAGGTCAAAGAGTTCCTAATTATATTGATTCAAGTTCTAATATTCATTCATTTCCTGTACCAATACCTTTTGATAATACATCAGGTTATTCTATAGGAGATATAGTAGAATTTAATAATCTATCATATATAGCTGTTGTAAATATTATAACTCCAACACCCCCAGCTGTTATTACTAATCCAGATGTAACTCCAAATAATTGGAATGTTTATGTAGATAGGTTACAAACCGAAACTTATAATGATACATATACTATTAGTATTGATGCAGGTAAAGTAGAAGACCTTGGAGGATTTTTCTTTTGGTTGGATGGTACAACTTCTTTTGTAAATTGTACAGAACCAATACCTACTGAATCATGTTATACACCTTAAAATGAAAATTAAATATATATATAAAATAAAATAAAAAATGGCTTGTTCAAATTGTAATACCTCAAACTGTGGATGCTCTGGAACCTATAAGGTTTCTCAGACTTGTCCACCAGCATGTTCAGAAGTGTTTAACACTGCATGCATTGTCTACACAGGTGTAGACATAACTTGTACTAATTCTCAAACAGGATTAAGTAGTACAGTAGTTTCTAGAAATGACTATTTAGATACTGCATTAACTAGTATTGTAAACTTCTTTTGCGCTAGAGTAAATGAATCATTAACCTCTACTATAGTAACAACTGCAAGTGCTCCTTATCTTGCTGTAACATCATCTTTAGTTGGATCTGTAACTACATTTAGTGTAGATTTAGATATTGATGCAGTTGCTGCAGCAGTAGATGGAAATACAACTGTTGTAGAAGCAGGTGGTACTAATGTTACTGTAGATGAAACTGTAGTAGGTTCAGTAACAACTTATACTGTAACTGCTCAAGGAACTGATGTAGTATCAGGGGATGACTTTATTGATGTATCAGTTACTCAAGTAGGTGATGACGATGTTGTTACTCTTACTCTTGATATTAATGAAGTAGAAGACGCATTGGGTGAAGTATCTGTTGCACAAGGAACTAGTGATCATGTAGTTGTTACTACAGTAAACAACTTTCCAACAACAGGAGATACTCAATATAGATTAGATACAATTTCAACAGACGTTGTATCAACTGATCCTATATTAACAGTAGTTACAACACCAGGTGTTGCTCCTGATTATGATCAAGTATTTACACTAGATCTTGATGATGCATTACTTGGCGACTTTATTATGGATACTGCGGGTGCTAACATTGTTGGTACAGGTGGTATTACAGTAGCATACGATGCAATTGCTCACCAGATTACTATTGGAGAAACAATTGGCATTCCAGATCAGTGGAAAATTATTAGTGATAGCGTACTTGATATTACTGCAGGTTCTCCTACAGATAAATTAAGTATAGTGTCTGGTGTAGGTACAGCGGTTGCTCTAGTAGCTGGTGTTAATGAAGGAACTTTTACAGTTACAAATACTGACTTAGGTTCTGATCAGTTAATCTTTGGAAGTGTAGACTGTAACAACGGTGGTCCTTCAGTAGGAACATGTACTGCATCTACAAATACAGATGCATTGACTTTAGTTGGTGGTGCTGAGATTGATCTTAGTGTAGTAGGTAATACTATCACAATTGATAACTTAATCACAAAAGTTTATTCTAATGTTGTAGGTGACGATGCTGTTTCATTACAAGCTAACTCTACTACAGATACACTAGATATTTTAGGTGGTGACAGAATTAGTACTTCTGGTACAGCTGCCCCTGGTGGTAATGAACTTACTGTTACTTTTGACGGTGTAGCTATTGGAGCTGGTTTGACTGGTTCTGGTACAACAGCTGATCCTTTAGTTGCTGATGGTGTAACATTAGCAAGTGCTGGTGGAACAACTTTAGTTAATGATGGTGTAGGTCCTGCTTTACAAACCAAAGGTCTTACAGCAGGTGACGGTATTGGGCTATCTTCTACTGCTACTGAAGTTACTATTATTGCAGAAGTTAGAAAAAAATCAACTACTACTCCTTCAGGTGTACCAGGATGGAGTATTACATATAACCATGCTTTAGCTACTGAAAGTGTATCTGTGGTAGTTAGTTCAGCTGACACACCTTATCCTCAAACTGTTTATGTACATGGTACAGATTATAACTTAGAGTTTGTTGATCAAAATCAAGTAAAAGTTACAGATATAGGTGGAGCATTATCAGCTACTACTGTACGATTACTTGTTATAGGATAATAAAATTGTCGCAGTTTGTTGGTTTCTGTGGCTAACAACGGGAGAACCCTCACACTAGTGGGGGTTTTCTTTTTTTACTATATTTGTTATACTTGCTAATCTCATTAATTTTTAGTATATTATTTAAGTAGTATGGAACCATTTAAAACACCCAACTTACAAGCTCCAAGGTTTAGAGCAGACACTTATGAAGTTCTAAACAAAGAGTTCTTTGACAGATTTAGAGAAAAATATCCTAGGTATAAAAACTTAAAGGATAAAGAGTTAAGATCAATTATTAAGTCCTTTAATAAATTGGTTTATGAAACAGTAATAGATAACAGGAATGGCATAGAGCTGCCTGAATCACTTGGTTGGTTGTTCATAGGAACATGCCAAGCTAGTAAGAAAAAAAATATTGATTTCGCTAAATCTAAAAAATATGGTGTTAAGGTTTCTAATAAAAATTGGGATAGTGATGGCAAGTTGGCTAAGATTTTTTTTACAAATAGTGCGATAAAACATAAATTTAGAAATAGAGAGTTTTGGGGATTTACTGGATGTAGAGAATTTAAAAGAGCTGTTGCTAAAACATATCCTGAAAATTGGAACAACTATATAGTAGTTGATCCACAGCAGAAATTAAAATTAGCTTACAGTAAAAAAGTAGCTAAAGAAATAAGATTAAAAAAGCAAGAACACGCTTTGAAAGACTATAATGAATTTGACTTATGAGCACAACGGTTGGAGAAGCAATATCTAGAGTAAGAAATACACTTAAAGCAGTTAAAGAAGATCCTTTTCTAACTGATAGAACTATTTACTATTCTATTATTAAGTATGGTCAATCTCTTATGAAGAGAGAAGATAATCAACTTAGGTTAATGAAGATTAGTAACATCTTTAAAACAATGCCTTATGTTGAACTTATTGAAGTAGATAAAGTAGATGCTGCATGTCATGGTGTATACTCAGGATGTTATTTTAAAAGAACTAAAGAAAAACTACCAGAAGTATTAACAGGTATTTTGGGTCCTATATTTAGGACTGTATCTTCAGTTGATGGTTCTGTAGAGTTATTTAGAACTGATCCTGGTACATTTGTTTCTATAACTAAATCTACAACTTTTAAATATAATAAGAGACAATACTTTTGGTTTCTTGATGGCCATCTATATTTTCCAAATTTAATGTGGGATGCAGTTAAGATTGAAGCAATTTTTGAAAATGATGTTGAAACTTGTGACTCTGATAAGTGCATGATACGCCAAGATCAATCATTAAACATACCAGACTATTTATTTTCTGAAATAGAACAGTATGTAGTAAAAGAATTAACCATGACCATGCAGGTTCCAACAGATGGACCCGATGATGGGCAAAATACACTTAGATAATGGATTATAACTACACATTAAAATATAGGACTTTTGATCAACTTTTAGAAGATGTGACTATAGACTTAAGTTCATTAGCTCTAGAAAATATGATTGAGCCTCAGCAGCTTATTAAGCTCGCTAAGAAACTTAATTATGATTTAGGTCTTAGGATTAATCAGCAAAAAGAAATCATCTTAGACGTCTGTCATGGTAAAGTAAAATTACCAGATGACTTTTATACATTTAACTATGCGCTAATCTGTGGAGATTATGAGAAAAAAATTGGTTATGATGGTATAGCAGGTGGAACTAATATGGTAGAAATGCCTATTACAACTGGTACACTTCCTGTAACATATAATGACTTTCCAAAAGATGTTCCTGATCCATGTGATACAAATGAGCCAACACCATGTTGTGATGATAAAGGTAACCTAGGTACTTGCCTTACACACGATCCTTCACAACCTTATGGTGATGCTAATATAAAACCTAGAGTTTTTATGAACTGTAAGGGAGAGTCCTATGAACTAATTCAAGTAATTAACGCTTCAGAAACTTTAGTATATAAGCAACTGCTTCCATTAAAAATGAAAGCTAGTCAGAATATTGATTGTGAGTGTCCTAATTTATATCATAATACTGAAAATGAAGGTTGGATAAAACATGGATTTCTTTTTACAAATTTTAAAACAGGTAAAGTATATTTAAATTACCAAGGTCAAATGGAAGATGATGAAGGTAATCTATTAGTTCCAGATCATGATCTTATAAATGAATATTATGAATATGCATTAAAATCTAGAATCCTTGAAAATCTTTATATAAATGGTGAAGATGTTGCTCAAAGAATGCAACTTGTTGAACAAAGATTAAGAGGAGCAAGAAACAATGCATTAAGCGTAGTTAATACACCTAACTTTAGAGAGTTAAAAGAAATAACAAATGCTAATAGAAAAGCGATGTATGCTAGGTATTACAATATGTTTAGTTCTCATTCTCCAAATTTATTTATTAATAGACGTGTAAGACATAATATTCACAGCAATGGCTAAACAGAAGAAACAAGGAAAAAGTCCTAATACAAATAATGTTCAGACTAACACTTTTATTAAAGGGTTAAATAAAGATTCTGATCCTTCATTTGTACAAGAAGGCATGTGGACTCATGCTAGAAATGCTAGTAATAATACAGCCACAGGAGATCTAGGTACTATTTCTAATGAAGAGTCTAATGCATTATGTGCAAAAGTAATGCAGGCTGTTACAGGTAATAATATAGAGATTATTGGAGCTATACATTTATTTAGTGATAAGTGGGTAGTATACAGTGTTCAATACTCACCCTTAGATGAAACCTCAATAGCCTCTGAAATAGGATTATTTGAAGAAGATGTTTGTAGATATAGAGTTATAGTAAATGACTCATGTTTAAACTTTAGTAAGTTATATTTAATTACAGGAGCATCTAGGTTAATAGATGATTGTTCATGGGAAGTTTATTGGGCGGATAATCTTAATCCTGATAGACACTTAAACATTGGAGATCCAAAACTTTGGATTGATGAGCCTTTTACTTATATGAATGGTCAACCTGGATCAGCTACAGTAAACTTTTATACAAATGGAACTGATCAAACCTTATGGCCAGGAGTAGTATGGAAAGAAGATACAAGTACAGCATTGACTCTAGAACCATGTTTAACTTACCCAGATTCAAATAGACTAGATTGTGATAAATTAAGACTAGCAAGATTAGTTAAGACACCTTGCTTAGATGTAAAAAAAGGAATAGCACCTGGTACATTACCTAATGGTCAATATGCTGTAACATTAGCATATACAATAGATAAAGTAAGAGTTACTAATTTTTTTACTGTAGGTTATCCGCAGCCAATATTTTTTGATCCAGATATACAAGGATCTTTAGAGGTATCTGTAGATGCAGATCATGAAGCTTTTGATGAGTTTGAATTAGTGTTAGTAAGATTTACTATGCAAAACTTAGATATTAGACGTGTAGGTTATTATTCTACAAAAACAACTAGTATTGTAATAGATTTATTTAATGCACAAAATCCTAATATTTCTCAAGATGTAATTTTAGCAAAAGATTATGTTTTTGAAAAATCTGAACAGATAGCTTCAGTTAATAATTATTTATTAAGATTAGGACCTACTTCTAAATTTGATTTTAATTACCAACCGCTAGCTAACCTAATTGAAACAGAGTGGGTTTCTGTTGAGTACCCTGAAAAATATTATACTGATGGTGGTAAAAATGCGGGATACTTAAGAGATGAAATATATTCATACTTTATTAGATGGATTTATGATACAGGCGATAAATCTGCATCTTATCATATTCCAGGAAGACCACCAGGAAATTATGTAACACCTGTAGACATAGCAACAACTGATACTGCTACACTTAATGATCAAAACAGTCAAGGTGCAACACCTTTATACGGTGATAATCAAGTATATCAAGTGTTTAATACAGCTACACAAACATCAACAGTTACAGAAGTTTTAGAAGATGAAGGTAAGGTACTAGCATCTGGTAAAATGGGTTATTGGGAGTCAAGTGAAATATATCCTGATAACCAACCTGAAATATGGAATTCTAGTTCTCAGTGTTGGACAGGTGTGACTCCTGGTGATACTAGATACGATTTATGTGGAGAGTCTATAAGACATCATAAGTTTCCTGATAATGGATTAAGCCCAGAGACCTATCATTTTGAAAAAGAAGATGGTGAGTTTTACATTAGATTAATGGGAGTACGATTTAAAAACATCATTATGCCTAAAGATAATGATGGTAATGATATTCCTAATATAGTAGGTTATGAAATATTAAGAGGTTCTAGAAATGGGAATCAATCAATTCTAGCAAAAGGTCTTATAAATAATTTTAGAAATTATAGTATAAAAGGTACTCCTAATAATGATTTAGATGACTTTCCAAATTTAGTTGGCTTATATGCAAACTATCCATTTAATTGTTTAATACCTAAAAATAATCCTACAGATCTTGCTTCTTCGGGTTTAAATCTTGCTAATTATTTATTTAATGATCCTTTTATTATTAGAAGAGCAACGGGAGGAGATCCTCAACCTGAAAATAGAAGACTTAAACAAAATGTTCCTGTAGATATACAATCATTTCATTCACCTGATACAGCATATAATAATCCTGCATTATCCGCAAGTGAACTAAAGGTTTATGGATGGTTAGGTGGAACTGCTACACAAAGATTTATTGAACCAGAAAAGCATCCTAGATTTAAACTGCTTGGAAATGAAGTTATTTTATTTGCTATTGTTGGAGGTTTTATAAAGTTAATTTTAGAAACAATTGGTGATATTAAAATAAATTACCCAGAAAAGAATTATACTTTACCAAAGCATGCAACACGAGAAGCAAATAGGGATGAATGGAATAATTTAGGTGCTAGTGCCCCTATTATTACTACTTTAGGGCCTCCTGGAATAGCGCAATCACAAGCATATCAAGGATTTACAGGTGGAGGAGATCAATCTTCTATTACTAATGGTGACGACTTTAGAGCTGATGGTTCTGACCAGACTTCTAATACTCTTGATGATGCTAATACAGATTGGTATAATAATAATAATAATTATTTCCAAAGTATGGCATTTTTACAACAGTTAGGTTTACCTATAGGTGGTACATTTATTGATCCTGAAGAAAATTACAAAACAATAAGTAATAAATATCAAGCAACAAATGGTGATTCAGAAGGTGCTGGTAACTTTACTATGCCTGGTATAATAGCAACACAAACACCAGATTCATTTTTACCTCAGCAGTTACAAACTGTTTTAAATGGTATAACTACACTAGGAGAAAGCTTTATGTATTTTATGGAAGGTTTTAATGCAACAGTAGATGTATTATATTCTCTAATAAGATTTAGGCAGTATGCTCTTCAGCAGGTGTGTCATGGAGAATATAATAAGTTTTATAATCATATGGATGGTAATAGAAATACATTTGAAATGCCTGCAAGTAATAGATTCAGAATACCAAATGGATTTTATGTAAGAGATCAATTGTATCAAGTTAGCAACTATCAAGTTGATCCAAATAACGTTGGTTCTGATTATAGTTATAGTATACCTGGTGATGATTTTGAAGGTATAGTTCAATATAGAATAAACAATTTACTAAGACCTGATTTAGCTGTAATTAGAAGTACTACAGATTTAGAAGTTCCAGGTGGTCCTGCATTTTTAACAACTTATGAATACCAAAATATTAATATAGGGCAGTATGGAGCTTCCATCGATCAGTCATCTATGACATTAGGTTTAGTAAATAAAGAACCTGGTTATGGTTGGGATCTTAATCCTGCAACTAATAATGCATTTAAAGAGGGGAATAAAGGTAATGAATTTCTAAATCCAATAGCAAGTCATTACGTAGGCCTTAAGTTTAATACTAGAAACTTATATAAACAACTAGATAATATTGTTCAAGTTATGGTTACTAACTGCGAACAAAAAATAGATTTTACAGAAAATATACCAGATCCAAATAGTATACAAATAGCACCACTTCCAAATACTTGCAGTATGTTAACCTTTACACATACTAAAGTAAAAACAACTCCTGTATTTTTTGGAGGAGATACTTATGTTACTAGGCATACTGAAAAAACTATTATGCCCTTATTTTATGATTGGTTATATGATGAAGTAGATGGATATAGATTTAATTATTTTAGAAAACAAATGATTCCTGAACCAAGATTTATGGTTAACAGTGACAAGTGGGACATAAGTGATTTTAATCTTACTAACTTAGCAAGTTTTTTTACAAATACACCAGATTACGGTGAAGGTTTATTTCCAAGAAGTTACTATGATTTAGATTGTGCACCTCCTTTGGGTTATAATGAATCACTAAATGTTGTTGGTACTTATCCTGGATTATTAAGTGTAAAAAATTCATACTTTTATACATCTGTAAATGGTATTAAAGATTTCTTTGTAGAAAGTGAAGTAATTACAGATTTTAGATTTCCAGGAAGAGCTGCAGATGAGTACTCTTATAATAAGTGGCTGTTTACAGATTTGCAACAATTGTTTAGTCAAAATCCTGCTGTATTAACTAAAGGTAATTATTTTAAGTATGACTACTCACTAAGTGTAATAAGGTTCTTGTTTAGCCAATATTATAATAATGGATCATTACAAGGCAGTAATTATGATCCAACTATAGCAGAACTATGTTATACAAGCTTTCCAAATAGAATACAATACTCAAATAGAATACAAGAACATGAAGCATATGATTCCTGGTTAATGTTCTTAGCATTTAATAAAGTAGACTTTAAAAGTGAGCTTAACTCTGTTAAAACTTTTGGTAAAACAGGTTTAATGGTCACCTTTAATAATAACAGTCCGCTTATATTTCAAGGAGTAGATCAAAGAGAAACTTACTTAGGAGTTAAAGCTACTATAGGTGATGGTGGATTATTCTCTACTACACCTCAGAATGTAGTAGTCTCTGACCAAGAATATCAATATGGTTCTTGTCAAGATAGATACTCTGTAATATCTACTCCAGCTGGTATATACTTTATATCACAAGAGCAAGGTAAGATATTTTCATATACAGGTAAGTTAGAAGAAATATCTCAACAAGGAATGAAATGGTGGTTTGATAAATTCTTACCATTTAAACTGTTTGAGGAGTTTCCTAATTATCCATATACAGATAATCCTGTAGCAGGTATAGGTTGTTCTGCAACTTATGATAATTCAAACTCTATTTTATATTTCTCTAAAAGAGACTTTATGGTCAAAGAAGAATATAAAGGAGCTCTTGACTTTGATCCTGCTACAAACAAATTTAAGTTAAAAGATCAATATAGATATACTATAAAACTAGGAGACTCAAGATTTTTTAAAGATGCTTCTTGGACAGTAAGCTATGATCCCAAAAATAAACTATGGATTTCATTTCATGACTGGATTCCTGGTTTATACCTACCAAGTAAAAGTCATTTTCTTACTACAAAGAGTGATGGTATATGGCAGCACAATAATGCATGCAATGACTACTGTAATTTTTATGGAGAGCAATATCCTTTTGAAGTAGAAATACCAGTACCTACAGGTCAGAATGTAACTACTATAAGAAGTATTGAGTATATCCTTGAGTGTTACAGAAAAGATACTGTATTATGTAGTGATCAATTTCATGTATTAGATTATAATTTTAACAAGGCTGTAATCAGTAACTCAGAACAAGCATCAGGAATTCTTAATCTAAATATATTCCCAAAAAATAATGTAGCGCTATCACAGACATATCCTAAACTAGGAACTGATCTTGCTTCATTTGATGTATTGTTTTCAAAAGAAGAAAATAAATATAGATTTAATCAGTTCTGGGATATCACAAAAGATAGAGGAGAGTTTCCTCAAGGATCTAATTATCCTCCTACAGGACCATTAGTTCCTGGTACAACAGAGCTACTAGGAAACTATGCTCAGAATAATGTATGGATTACTGAACCTAATGGTTATGTAAAAAATCTAAATGAATTTAATCTTAATTATAGTAAACCTTTATTGGAAAGAAAGAAGTTTAGACATTACTTAAACTTTGTTAAGTTAATTAGAGAAGATTCACGGGATACAAACATGATCCTAAAAATTGTAAATACCAAATCACAATTAAGTCAGAGATGATGAGAAGATTAAAAACATATAAATTACATGAAGGTGGAGAACCTCATAAGCATCCTCACAATCCACCAAAAAATGATTATAGAAAACTAATGCCTTGGATGTCTGAGGAAGATGTAGAGTTTATTTCAAATATTAATCCAAATACCCCACCTGTTAAAAAAAGACAACTTGTATTTGGAGAACCAGGATTTAAAGAGCAACAAAGATATTTAAATGAACAAGGGGGTAAATTGTTAAGTCCTGGCCATCAACTTAAATTAAGATTAAGAGACTCAATTACTCCTATAGGATATGATACTAAACATGCAGTTAAAGAATTTATAGCAGGTAAACGTTTACCATTTACATGGGATGGACAACAAACTACATTTGATGATTTTGATAAATTAGATAGGTGGAAAAATCCTGAAACAGGTGAAATGGGTTGGTATGGAAAATATGCAAAAGATGCTTCTAAGGATGCTTGGAATATGTATTTAGGATTTGATCAAGAAAGTGATACTTATAAACAGTCTTTCTATCAACCTTCTAGCTCTAAGAATAAAAGTGCTAAGTATCACTCTTTTAATTATGATGATGATATATGGGATGAAGCGGTAAATAATAAAGTACTTGATTTAAAAAAGGGAGAATCAAAAAAAATTAAAGATTCTTCTGCAGGTGGATTTACTTTAAAAAATTATAAACTTGGAAAAGGATATGATAGTGAATTAAAGTTACCTTATATTTCTTATTATGATAATAATGACTACAATATAGATTTAGGAGCTTTCGGAAGTATAAAAGGTGAAGATTTAGTGGGTGAACCTTTTGAAGTTTATGGTAGAATGTATTATGATCCTAAAACAAAGAAAAGAGTTTTTCCAGAATCTGAGCCAAAGAAAAAAGATGGTGGACCACATTATAAAATACCTTTGACTTATGCAAACGCATTAAAAACTTTTACAGATCCAAATTACAGTACTGTAGGAAGAACAGGATATAATGCTCTAACAAATACAATAACTTATGATCCTAATAGCGAAATAGAAAATGTAAATAATGATTGGTGGGGAGAGCATGAAAAGTTTCATCATCTTCAAAATTTAGCAGGAGGTTTAAGTACTTCAGGTATTGTAGGCAAAAGACCTAATCCTAATGTAGCTTCTAATATGGCTATTAAATCCTATTATGATAGACGAGATAGTGATATAGATAATACTGTAGATAAAATGATTAAAAAAGATCCAAGTTTGCAATTTATACCAAAAGATAAATTAATTAAGGGATCTGGTCAAGGATTTATTGGAGCTGAAAGTCTTCAGTATGCAAATCCTGATACAGTAGAAGGAGAAGCAAGAGCTTATGAAAATTATATAAGAGAAGGTAATCCATCTATTTTTGAATTAACAGATGAAGAAGCTGAGAAATACAGAGCTGGTGGGTATATAGTAGAAGAATTAGAAAATGATGGGTTAGGTGATCCACCTAGTTTTAAAAAATCTTTAGGAGAAGAGCCAGGTACTTTTACAACTAAAAATTTTCAAGATGGTGAAGGATATGATTTAAACCTTGTATTTCCAACAGGAAAAAGAAGACCAACAAGATTTGGTTATGATGATTATTATGAAGGAAAGACAGAAATAACTAAAGATGATTCAAGATACAAAGCTATACGTAAAGAATTAAAACCTATTATAAAAGAACAATTTAAAGAACAAAAGCTTGATAAAAGATTTCAGAGAGAAGACTATTATACAGGTAATAAGGCTTACAAACCTTCTCAAGAGTTTTTAGATAGGGTTCAATATCAAGTAGATCAAATAGCATCAGGTAATACTGATAAAATGGGTGACACGGATGCGTTGGTAAATATAGTTAGAAAGGATTTAAATTTAGATAGTTTTGATTATGGAACTAATTCTGGCACTAAAAAAGAAAGAAAAGTGGCTCAAAGATTAGAGCATAGCCCTGAGTGGTATGCAGCTCAAGCACTTCAAGAAAAAGATGCACTAGGTGTTAGTATGCCTATTAGAAAAGATGGAGGAGATGGAGGTGGGACTTATACTGTAAAAGATGGAGATACTTTTCGTGGTATTGCAAATAGATTGGGTATACCTTTTAAAGATTTAGAAAAAGCTAATCCAGGAATTAATTATGATAAACTTTCTTTAGGTCAAGTATTAAATTTACCTGAAGCAAAATCTACTATTGAAGAAGCTGCTCCTGCAGCTAAAGATACAATACCAGTAGCAGAACAAGTTAAAGCAATTGCAAATAAACTAGCAGATAAACTAAAAGATGTTGAAGAAAAGACATCTAAAGAAGATATTGTTATTAACCTTGAAGGATTAAAAAAAGGTATTGCACATGTGGAAAGCGCAGATGGTACTTTAATGATAAATCCTACATCTTCAGCAACAGGTCTTTATGGGCAGTTATATAATGAAGTAAAAGACTTAGATGAACTTAAAGGTGTTACTAGAGAAGAGTTTGCAAAAAATATAGAACTTCAAAATAAAATATTTGAAAAAAGATTTTATAAAGGTTTACCTGGAGTTCCCTCTTTACAAAGTAATGCTATGGACTTATATGAAGAATACTCACCGCAAATAAAAGACTTTAATTACTCTTATGAAGATATAGCCGCTTTATCAAATTTTTTAGGTAGACAAGGTACTAGAAAGTTTTTTGCATCTCTTAGAGATTCTAAAGAGTTTAAACCACCTGGCATAAATAAAACACCTAGTCAGTATCTAGAAGGAGCACGACCCTCTTATATTATAAAAGAAGAGCAAGATGGTGGATTTATAGAAATAGATTTATTTGAAGATGAACTTAAGGCCTATGTTGATGGAGGTTATGTATTAGAAGAGTTGGAAGAAGGAGGAGGAGATGATATTATATCACCTGATGGAGATCCCTATGAGTATAAAAAAGTAGGTGATAAATATTATACTAGATTAAGAGAAGGTGAATATGATCAAGAGTACCCCGTAGGTGAAGAGCCAGAATGGAAATTAGCAACAGGTGATGCAGAAGAAGCAATAAAGACTGTTGTATATAAAGAAAAATCTAAACCTGCATTTAAAAAAACTCTTACACCATATAATTATTACGATCCAAATAATTATGAATTTAGGTATCAAAATGAAATAAAGTTGGATCAAAGTCAAGATGGTCTTAAACCTGAGTACTATTCTTCTCAACAATTTCCTATACTTAATTTAGATGGTACGGATCCTGATGCTGAATATAACCAGTGGTTAGCAAAAAAACCTATAAATAAAAGAGCACCTAGTTGGTTAGATGAAAATGTTTTTAAACCTGTTTCAAAACTTTATGATAAATTTCAAAAAACTGACTTTGGTCCTCCTGGTGACATGGTTGATTTTGCCATAGTTGAACCTGCTAAAATGGTAGCTAACCTAGGTGAAGATATTATAAAAGATCCTAATAAAGTAGCTGGTGAAACTATGCAAATGATGGTAGATGGTGTAATGTTTCTTCCTAGGATGGCAGCTGAAGGTATCTATACTGAATTTATTAATCCAGATGCAGAGTGGGATTGGAGTAATATAGGGTCTGCAAAAAGTTTAGAAAGAGGAGCTCAGTATGCAACAATAGCTCCTTGGATTCCTGCTGTTGTAGGAACAGGAGGAAAAACAGTTGTTAGAAATACAGGAAAGATAGTTGATGATGTAGTTCCTGCAGCTGCTAAAGCTGATGATGTGGTTCCTACAAGTGCTGCTGCTGCAAGTGTTACTACTAGTAGTAAAGCACCTATTCAAAATCAAGTTAGAGGTCAAGTGCAAAAGGTAGATGGTAATATAGCCGATAAAACAACAACCCTTACTTATAAGTCTTTTGATGATAATGGTAAAATAACAAATCTTGCAAAAGATAAAACAGGAAAAATAAATACTGAACAGGCGTTAAAAATTCTTGATAATGAATCTAGCGGGACTTTTAAAAGTACTGCAGTAACTGAAGCTGTAAAAAAGAAATATAATGGTCAAATTCCAAAAAAGATAGATCCTCAAGAGTTGCAAACTTTAGCCGATGAAACTATTCCAATGTGGAATGTAGAAGTAAGATCTGGAAATAGGTATGGAATAGGTAAACAAAGACCTACTCCTCAGTATGGTATTCATCGTTTAGATTATGATAATAGCCCGCTAAAATTTGAACCTATAGTTCCTAATGTTAATCAAGGTTATAAATTTGCAGATGATCCTATTGCTAAATCTTTGCGTGAGAAAAGTAAAGAGATGGGTTATCTTGAGAGTGAAATAAGAGTAGATCTTAAGTATATTGAAAATGCAAAAGCGGATTTACAAAATCCTCTTAAGTCAAAAATGATTGTAGAAAGTGAAAGAGAGTTATCTTTAGCTGAATTAAGTTTAGCAGAAAATCAAGCTAAACTTAAAACTATGCAAAATGAATATTATAAAATTTTAGATGATCAAGGAAGAAATTATAATTTAGAAAATAATACTCTAGTATTTAGGAGTGATGATTTATATAAAAAGGGTTTTGCTAATTCTGAGCATACGGCACTTGATAATACTGTAGCACATGTAAACTATGTAGTTAGAAATAATAGTCCAAAAACTTTTACAGTTACACAATTTCAATCAGATGCTTTTCAATCTGGTGTAGATGCAACGAAAAAGTTTCAGGGAAGTAGGGTACGCCATGCTAAAAATGAATTGCAGACATATGCAAACTATAAAAATGCAAAAAAGAGTTCAGTTGTAGATGGAACGACAGTTTATGTAGCAAAAGATCCAGTTAGTGGAAATGATATATTTGGGACAAAGAAGTGGTTTGATGATCAAATAGCAAACTTTGAAAAGAAAAAAACCTTTGCAACAAATAATAAAGAACAAACTATATTAGACTTAAATCAAGCTAAGATAGATGATGCAAATGTTGTATTAAATAATCTAGACGAATATAAAATTTATAATCAAAACTGGGAGTCTAGAACATTACAAGAAACAGTAGACTATGCTGCTAAAAATGGTCAAACTACTTTCAGATTTCCTACTGGTGAAACTAATGTAAAGGTTCAAGGTTATAGCAAAAGAGTTACTGAAGCCTTGAAAGATAAAAGTAAAATGAAAGACTTTGTGGGCGATGACTTAAGGGATTATAATATAAGTCAAAGATATGAGAAAACTTATCGTAGACTGGTTGAAAAAACATATGGAGTTAAGCCTAGAAGAGTAACTGATGTTGAAGGAAACAGCTGGTGGCAGTTTGATATACCTGAAAAGGTTATAAAAGGTAATAAAGCTATCATACCATATAAGCAAGGGGGTTCTGTAGAGGCTAATCTTTCTCTAGCAGATGTACAAAGATATGTAGATAGGGGTTACATATTAGAAGAAATAAATTAAACATTATAGGTTTAAACATTAAACTAAAAATTAGTATATTATAATTAAGTACTTTTAGACATGTCAAATAAAAAAAGATATAGAATCAGAAAAGCCCAAAAGGGTGAGCAAGCTGGTGTAAAAAATCAAATGCAACAGTTTATGGCTAAGGCGCAAGCAGGAATGCAACAACCATCTCCAGAGGAAATGGCTATGATGCAACAACAGGCTGCTGAACCAAGAGAGATTAACTCTCCTCAAGACTTACAAAGAAATTCTCTTTCTCAAGAAGAAGCAATTATTATAAAGATTCAGGAACTTCTGAAATCAGATTCAACACCTACAGATGTTGTAATGTATTTAATGCAAAATAATGTTGATAAACAATCTATTTTAGGTGCGTTTGATGCACTTGGAGTATCTCCAGATAAAACTGAACAGTTTATTGCACAGGTTGAATCTATGTTAGAGGCTAAAGGGGAAGATCAAAATATGGCTATGTCTCAAGAGTCTCAGATGCAAGAACAGGCTCCTCAAATGTCTAAAGGTGGTTATAAGAAAAAAATTCTAGAGGAAGTTAAAGAAGGACGAGAAGCACAAACTGAAACTCCAGGAAGCATACTGCCACAACCTTCAACGCTTAATAAATTTGTAAATTCTGTTAAGGATCAAGGCAATGAGTTTTATGCTAAACAAATGACTGAGATGACTTATGGTGGTGACTCAGAATCATATATGAAAGATGGAGGAGAAAAGAGAAGAGAGAAAAAAAGAAAAAAATTAATTAAAAAAGGATGGACTCCTGTAGATGGTGGATGGATTGATGATAAAGGAAGGTTGAGATCTAAATCAATTAATGATAAAGAGGTTGATATAGATAGTGATACATATGGAGATGATCCTAATTACAAAAAAATAAGTGGCAACTTAAAAAATATTTCATCAGATTTTGTAAACAGCATGATTGGTGATGTATTTACTCATGGTAGTAGAGATGATATCTTTAATAGAAAAGAATCAGGTATTGATCCTCAAATGGATATCTATTATAAAAATAGATTAGGAAATAGAGATCAGTGGGCAATTACAGGTGTTGATAGAGATTTTTTACCAACAGTGATGGGAAGTGGTTCAGATTATGGTAGAGGATATGGAAGTTCTAGAAGAAGTTTTACTAGAACCATACCTGGGGTAACTAGCTCTATTATAAGTAAAGTTGTAAATAATGCAAATGATGATACTGATGATCCATTAAATGATAGAGAAGAAGAAATTAATTCTAAAGAATCTGTATTTGATATGGTTCAAACACAACCTAGTGCAGCAGAAGCTGAATTAAATAGACAAATTGGAATGGATGAGGATGGTCTTTTCTTTGATAAGAATCCTTATAGTGCATGGCAAGATATGCCATTTAACTCTGAAGGTACTCCAACTATTGCTGATACTTATGGAGGAGTAAATGCTCCACGTCCTGAAGAAGTTATTGAAACTACAGAAGAGGAAGTACTAGAAGAAGAAGTACCAGTAGAGGAAGTACCAGTAGAAGAACAAGAAACTACAACTAAAGTTCCTGCAGATAACTCAGGTGTTACAGATGATATGAATTTCTCAGACGCATTTAGAACAGCTAGAGAAGCTCAAGGTGGTAAAGGTGGTAAGTTCATGTGGAAAGGAAAAGAATATGGTACAGCCACTTATTCTGAAATGCCTGAAGAATGGCAAAAGAAAAATCCTAGAAAAACTTCTTCTAGTCTGTATGATTCTTCTGGTTATAAAGCATATAAAGATAAATACTCAGAGCCAGGTGAATATGGTTTTAATGAGTTAGATAGACGTTATAATTATTTTAATGCTCCTACTGGTGAAATTAAAGAGTATGTCAATTATAATAGCTATGCTAACATGATTGATAACTTTAAGGAATGGGCTTCTGAAGCAGATGAGGCTAATATGACTGAAAAAAGTTATCCTTTTCTATACATGATAGAGAAATATGATAATGCTACAGAAGAAGAAAAAGCAGAGCTTGAAAAGAAGTTTAAAAAGGCTAAAGAACTTCCTGGTAAACAAGCAGATAAACTTGCAAAAACTAAAGAGAAGCATGCAAAGAATGCTAAGACTAAAGAAGCTGCTCTAGAATATTTTAAAAGAGCTGATCCTAGTTATGTAAGAGATCCTAAAAAGTATAAAATTGTAGATATAGGCAATGGAAGATGGGACTTAGATTATGTTGGTGGAGGAAATGCTAAACAATATGATCCAAGTAATTATAATAGAAGTGCTTTTCCTAATTTAGCTTTTGGAGGTTCAGTAAGTCCTGACTTATATGAGTTTGTATATGGTGGAGATGAAATGGATGAGGATCCAGATGCATATAAAAATCTTGAAGATCCTTACTTTGCGCCAGGTGGAGCATTTAATAAACCTAAGTTAACTAAAGAACAAAAGAAGTTAGCTAAAAATGCAGAGATGGATCCAGTGCTTGGACCAATGTCTCCTACTCAAGCTGTTGAAGATCATAGAAATAATCCAGATTTAATTTCTAAAGGTATATTTGGTCAGTTTAAGGATCATTTAAAAACTAGACTTCCTATAAAGAAAACATTCCAAGCTCTTAAAGAAATTGCTTTTAAACCTGACTTTACTTATGCTACTAAAAAAGGTGATAACAAAGGAGCTTATGGTTACTTTGGCGCAGATGGTTATAGTAATGTACTTACTCCAGAGTATGATCCTAAGAGAGTAGGACCCTCTGGACCCTATGAAGGAGCTGCATTAAATATGGAAGTTAAAGAAAAGGGAATACTTGGAAGAGATGAGTTAAAAATAAATACAAGTCCATTTGATAATAGAGGTCGTTATCTAGGTCTTATAGACCCAACTACTGGTAGACCTTATGCAGGTAATCTTAATCTTAACTCAGATGGTGAAAATAGTTTAGGTGGCTTAAATAAGTTTGTAACAGCAGGAGAAATTGAGCTTGATTATTTTGAGCAACAGAATGCTCCTAATATGAATGCTGTAGCAAATAAGAAAAAAGAAGACTTTAATATTGAAGATTGTACTGAAGAAGATTTTGCAGACCCTAAATCTAAATGTTACGAGATGGGTAATAAAGAAGAAGACTATAAACTTAATAAAGCTTATTCACTACCTGGTAAACTTGGATCTGCAGCAGGTGATGCTATGTATTCTGGGATAATGAATATTGATACAGCTGCAGATAATCAAAGAAAAAATTTAAAAGAGTTTGAAGGTACTCCTTCTGATGGTATGGTGGCTACTGTTGAAACAGGTACTGGTGGTTATGATAAACGTACTGGTGAAAAATTAGATCAAACCTCTAGAAGTATGTTTGCTGATCCAATTTATATTCAGAATACAAAAAGTGAAACAGTTAACTTTACTCAACGAGGAGGTCAGTATGCTGTAGGTGGTGTATATGATTTAACACCACAACAAATAGATGCAATATATGCCGCAGGAGGCTCGATTGAAATTATACAATAATGCTATGAAAGTTAGAATTAAAAGTTTAGGATTACCAAAAGCTGCCTATGGACAACAAGTAGACTATGGACTATCATTAGGTAGAGGTATGGAGGGAGATCCAAGTGGATCCTTAAAACCTAAAAGAACTATTGGTGGAGTACCACGAGAAGAAGCTAATCTAGAAGCTGAAGGTGGAGAAACTGTAGTAGGTCAAATATCAGGAGATGGTATAGTAGATCATATGATTATAAAAGGCCCTAGACACTCTAGTGGTGGAGTACCTATGAATCTCCCAGATGATAGTTTTATTTTTAGCGATACTGCTTCAATGAAAATAAAAGATCCACAAATCTTACAAATGTTTGGTAAGAGTAAAGGTAGTTATACTCCTGCAGAACTTGCAAAGCCTTATGATATTAGTAAGTATAAAGCTATCTTAATGGATCCTGATACAGATAGACTATCTAGAAACACTGCAGAAATCATGATTAAGAATATAGTCATGAAGCTAGGAGCTCTTGCTTTAGCTCAAGAAGCTAAGAAAGGTTTTCCTCAAGGTGTTCCAGAAATAGCTAAACCTTATATGGAAGTTAATGGAATTTCTGAAGAAGATTTAATGCCTGAACTAAAAGCTCAAGCAGAACAAATGCAAGCTATGCAACAGCAAGAGGCTATGCAAATGCAACAAGCCCAAGGAATGCAGCAACCACAAATGCAACAACAAGGTCCTCCTCAAGGAATGCCTCCTATGATGCCTGATGGTCAACCTGTAGCAATGCCACAACAAGGTATGGCTCCGCCACAGCAACCTATGATGGATCCTAATCAAATGATGGCAATGCAACAAGAACAGCAGATGATGCCACCTCAGCCTCAACAAGGTATGCCTATGGCTGCTTATGGTATGCAACTAGGCGGATATGATATGCCTTTTGTTATGGGTACTGGAGGTATGATGAGTTATCATAATGGAGGAACGGGTCCAGGTCATCCTCATAAAAAAGGAACACAAACAATCATTGTTAAAAATAAAGATGGAAGTACTACAGAAATTCAAGCTGATCCTGCGGAAAAATTAACTCTTGAAAATAGAGCACAAACTACTGAGGGTCTAGAGGGTGCTTATGAAATAAAAACTGAAAAAGTTGCTGGACAAGAGGGGGATGCAATTGAAGCTGCAAATACTACTAGAATGGCTTCAACTCCTGCAGAAGTAGAGGCATGGAAAAACGGTTTATGTGAACGTATGAAACCTGGTGGTGATTTACATGGTTCAAAACCAGAAGCTGTAGCTAAGGAACATTTTGGAAGATATTGGGAAGCAAATGTTCAATTTTTAAAAGATTGTCATGGGGAAGCAGAAATATTTGAAGACACAGAAAAAACAACTACTGTGGGACAGTATGTAGATAAAACTACTGAAGAATCTTGTCAGTGTAAAGATAAAGATGGAAACCCTATAGAAGGTTTAGTTGTAAAAGTATCTGAGATACCAGAAGGTATAGAGTGTGGTACACAGGAGTTTAATGAGATGTTCTGTGTGGAAAACGCTGAAGAAATAATTGAGAAAAGAAAACAAGATGGATTAGCATTAGGTAGCATTAAACCTATTTTTGAAACAAATGTTCCTGGTCAAGATAAAGCATCTATAGTTACCGCTAATGTACAAGGAAATACTATTGATTATAAAACAATGGTACAGCAGCTACAAGGTAAAGCTGATGATGCTAAACAAAAAAATACAAGAGGTCTTAACTATGCACAAACAGCTGCAATGGATTCGTTTATAGATGGTCAAGTTATGGATAAAGAGATTGGTGCAATTAATAAAGTATATATTGATAACGCAAAAACTGCTAATGACTTAGAAAAACTACAGCTTCAAAAAGACTTAGGTCTTGCAAAAACACAAGCTCAAATAGATATGGCGTATAATCAATCAGAAGGTGCAAGAGAGGCTCAACAAGTACTAAATAGAAACCAGAATAGAAACTTTAGATATAATGCAAACAGAAAAGATAGGGTTGATGCTCTTCAATATGCTGCTATTGATGCATTAGGGCCAAACTTTAACTTAGCAGGTCAATATCTTCAAAACGGTGTACCTATTAATGCAAATGTTAATATGAATACTAATGATGCAGTTATGACTCAATATAATACTTATATGCAAGCAAACTGTGGAGGTAAAGATAGTGCAGCGTGTAGAAAAAAGTTTGCTGATAGCATAAAACAAGCCTCTGGTAATATTCCTGATGGTACTGTTGCTTCTAAGTTTGGTGGATCATCTACTCCATATATAATGGCATCAAGTGTTTATCCTTTTATAACATAAACTTTTAAAATTTAATAAACTTTTAAAATTTTAATATATTTAAACAATTAAAACTAAGTAAAATAAAATGGCAACTTATCCACAAGGTATTACAAGTTTTATTCCAACGTATCAAGCTTATCAGCCTAATTGGAATGTGCTTGCCCAAGTTCAGAAGTTTAAGCAAACGGCCTATGATCAAAATTGGCAAAAGTTAAATAATGTATACAGTAGATTATACAATGCAGATGTATCTAATCCAAATAGTGAAGAAGTTAAGTCAGGTATATTAAAAGAAATTGATTTTAATGTTCATAGAACAACAGGATTAGATCTTTCTTTACAACAAAATGTTGTACAGGCTCAACAAATATTCAAACCATTTTATCAGAATGCTAACTTAATGGCTGATGTTGCTAAGACTAGTCAATATAAAGCAGCTATGGGTCTTGGTCAAAGTTATAGGACTTCTAAGAACAAGGAAGAAAGAGACATGTACTGGGGCGGAGGTTTTGAATATCTAAATAATAAGATGGATGAGTTTAAAAAGTTAGACTTTAATCAACTATCTGGCGCTGAAGGATTTAGTTATGTACCTTATGTAAATGTAAATAAACTCATGGAAGAAGTATCTAAGGATATGGGAGACATGGATATACAACGTAAAAATGGTAGATATATAGTAAGAGATGTAAATGGAGATCAAATGGTATCTACTTTAGAAGATGTTTTTTATAATAGAATTGCTACAGATCCTAGAGTAAAAGATGTTTATTCTGTACTTGAGTATAATAAAAGAAAGAATGACATCCGCGGAATTATTTCAGATAACCCTAATATGGGTGAGAGTGAGGCAGAATTACAATACCTACAAGGAAAGTTACCTACTCTTAGATCGTCTAACTTAAGAAGTCAAGCTTTATTACAAGATAGAAATAAAGTACTTACTAAAGCCGTAAAAGAGCTAGAAGCTAGTATAAAAAATGGTTCAGATAAACCAGGAAGTGAAGCAGCATTAATAGATGCAAAACAAGCTTTGCAATCAAATGCTATGCAATTAGAAAACACAAATAATGATTTAGAATTATTAGATGGTGATGCAGATAATACTACACTGTTAACAAATGGCAGTCAAGATATTGATTACAATAGTGTAGATGATTTAAGAAATAGAGTTATTGGCGCTAATAGAAATAGAATGCTGGCTACAGATTTAGAAGCTGGTGCATATAGATATTCTAGAAGAAACATGAAAAGAGAGATTAAGGCTGATCCTTATGCTAAGATTGATTATGAAAAAGCTTCTTCAATATCTGCACATAAACAAAAAGCTGTTTTTGATGCTTACTTAAAAGCTGGTTATATATATGATGAAAGAACTAAGAATTTTGAATATTATCCTTTCTTAGATCAAAGCACAAAAGATAAAGTTCAAAAGGTTCAGGGTAGTAAAAAGAATGTAGATAAAGAAGTTATAAAACTTAAAAAAGACCAAGGAATTCTTGATGAAAAAATAGTAAAAGATGCTTCTGGAAAAGAAGAAGTTGTGTTAGTACCTAATGCTCAAGCAAATTATATACAGTTTAATCCTCAAATGATGGTGCAAGATAAGTTTGTAGATACTGAGGATGTCATGGAAGAGATAGAATTAGTAATGGATGCTAGTGCTAAAAAAGGTACTGTAGATAAAGTATCTTCTACTTTAGCTGAACTATATAATAATAATCACATTACAGCTGAGGATGTTGGATATGTTTTACATGGGGGTGTTGAAGAAGATCCTTTTAAAGATCTTCCTTCGCCTTTAAAAATACATGCTACTCGTAAAAGAAATAATTCTTCTTTTAATGTTAAAGAATATATAGGAGAGAATAGTTTAGCTAGTCAACTTAAAAAACAAGCTCTAGCTGGCGCAGACTCTGAAACGGTAAATGGTACAATTGCAAATATAAAAGATAACATGGGCAATTATACTCCTGTTCAATTTGCTAGAATAGTCAATAGATTATATGAAACTGTTGAACCTTTACAAAAACTGCCTTCTGTTCAAAATGATGTTTTACCAAAAATGAGTGGTTTAGATGATGCACATTTTAAACTTGAAGATTGGATTAGTTATAAAGGTGAAATTGATAATTTTTATGCAGAGCGATCTAAAGCTATTAAAGCTAGAATGATTCAAGATGGATTTAATCCTATTTATGTAGATGATTATTTTGATGCACGAGGTAGGGAAAGATCAGGTGCAGAATATACAGCTGCTATATTTAAAAATCATGCTGATATGATTATGGAAAAAGAACTTCTTCCTAGCAAATCTACTTGGAGTAGTAAATGGCAAAATGCACTTACTGATGCTGGTCTTTGGGCAGCTGGAACTGCGGCTGCTGGTCAAATGGGACCTCAAGTAGCAACACCTGAAGAAGTTATTACAGTACCTGTTTCCGCTGCAATAGGTTTTATGTATGGATGGTTTTCAGATGAAACACAAGGAGTAATATCATCTATCATGGATGAAGGTGACTATGGTGAAGGTTCTGGAAGATTTATTAAAAATCCTATGCAAGAGAATTTAGGTATTGGAGACACTGTTTACAATTCCATAAAACCTTGGAAGACAAGTATTGATGATATGTATGATAAATTAACAGATAACCTAGAAGAGCACCGTGATGAGCTTCAAGATATTAATGTACCTGTAGTAGGTATGATTCCTTCAGGAATACCAGGAGGTCAAGGAAAGTTTACATCGGGTACTTCATCTGTTAAAATAATTCCAGGAGCTAGTACTTTTCCTAATGAGGTATTTAAAACAGAAATTAATCCTATACTTGAAAAGGTTGTTAGAGATCAAAAAGAAGTAGAAGAGTGGGGTATGGATGAAGATGACTACTCTAAAATGGTTATGTATTCTACAAAAGGAATTACTCTAGGAGAAATATTTGATAGTCAACTATATGGTACTATGCAGTTTATAGGAGGTTCTACTGCTGATATGGGTGAAGATGTAGAAGATGTTGATATGCTAAATGAAGCTGCACCTATATTTAAAAGTGTTTATTTGGATTTAGTAGATAATATTAATAATAAAAAAGGCGTTCCTTATGACAATATGAAAGTGTATGTATCCCCTATAGCAGGAGGTCAGTTTGAAAAAATAGGAATTACCATTAAACCTGACGACAAGTATATAAAAGCTAAGTATAAAGGTGAAGATAATGAAGAAATAGCTGCTGATTTAGCAAATTATGGTGTGTCTGCATTAATTCCAAAAGATATGATAGATATAAGACAGTTAAGTATGCTTGCAAATACATATGCTGATCCATTAACTGCAAGAGTTCAAAATGAAGGAAGTGTTGTATATCCTGATCCTATGAATAGTAACAGATCTATAAAGTTTTATTTGCAAGGTAAAGATAAATTTAGTCCCATTATTAGTGAGCAAACATACAGAATGTTTAACGGAAATACTGGAGAGTTTGAAACCGTGACTACAAAACCTGAAATAGTTGGAGGATCAAATCTAGGAAATTTAAGATCTGAATTTTTCAGAACTGTATTACTACAAGTAGACATACAAAATAATGCTAACTATCGTAACTTTAGAAGAAAGCAAGCTGCTGCTAAAAAATATTAAAATGGCTGAAGAAATAGAAAATATATCTGAAACAGAAGGTTATAATAATAGTGCTCAAAAAAATATTGATGAGATTTATACAGGTGAGCAAGAGTTAGATAATTATTATCCTGCTTCACCTTTGCAACAAGATGCATCTCCAGAAAGTATTAAAAATAATATTACTGGAAATTATCCAAATCCTTATCCATTACCTAGACCTAAAGAAATAGATTTTGATGTGCAAAAGGATATGATGAAAACTTTTTCATCTAATACAATTCTTGCTGCTCAAGATCCAAATCAGTATTCTAAACTATATTCATATAATTCAGGTCCTGAATCAGGTAATACGTTTTTTGAAAGATATGCTACTAGAGGTGCATTTAAAGATATTAATTTTCACCCTTTAAGAAACAATGAACAAAGTTTAAATAATAATACTAATTTTTTAGGTGATTTAACTCATAGTATTACACATAGTTTTTTTCCATTAGTTGCCAATGGCTTTATAAGTACCTACGCAAGTATGGGGCAAATGCTCCGTGGTAATTTTTTTGGAGAGGATGTGGGTTTTGCTAGAGATTATAAATACTATACAAACTTATCAAATTCATCTAAAGATAACTTAGGTTCTTTTATAAACAACTTAACTTTAAATTTTGGATATACGGTAGGTATTTTAGGTACTGCATTATTTGAAGGTTGGGCAGGTGCTACTATGGGAGCTATGCGAGGAGCAGGTACTTATCTTAATGGAGCTAAAGCTGTAAGAAATATTAGAATAGGTGAAAATATAGCTGATGCAGCTATAGATGGAGGCAAAGTAGTTCAAAATAGTTTAAATCATTTAGATGATATAGGTAATGCTAGAAAGTTTTGGAACTATATGACAGGCGCTGATGGTTTTATAACTAGTGCAGTTGGTAGAGCGATAAACCCTTTCAGTAACCTTACTGATAATTACTTAGCTCAAATAGGAAAGATTGACGATATTTCTGCAGCAGTAACAACGGGTGGAAGAATCTTTCAAACAGCTGGCGCTTTTTATAGAGATATTAGAAACATAAATCTAGCTTTAGCTGAAGGACGTTTAGAATCAGGAATGAATAGAGATAGAGCTGTAAATGATCTTTATAATGAATACTATGAAAAAAATGGTACAGCCCCTGATGCTAAAACAATGAAAGGTATTGTAGATACAGTTGGTAGACGGGTTGGTTATGAATCTGCTGTAATGAATGCAGGTATTATATACTTTACAAATAAATTAGCATTTGATAATTTATTAAATCCTAGAATGACAGGTGGGGTACTTAATAGAAGAATAAAAGAAATTGGTAAGATAGGTGACCCAGCTAAAGGACAATTTAAGTTAACCGTAGAAGGAGGAGAGTTTGTATTAAATAAACCAGGATTTAGAACTTGGCTTAAAGGTTGGAAAACGGATCCTATTGCTAAAAGTTTATCTAATACTGCAGCTTACTTTAAGGTAAATGTTCTTGAAGGTGTTCAAGAATCATTACAAGAAGTAATTGCAGAAGCAACTGTAAATTACTATAAAGATGCATATAATGATAAGACTGTAAAAAAAGCTATGATTACTAAAGCTGCTTTTGGTGCAGATAGTGCTCCAATGTCTTACTATGGCAAAGGTTTTAAAAATCAGTTTAGTCCTGAAGGATTTTCAATATTTGCATCAGGATTTTTTATGGGATTCTTAAGTAAAGGATTAGGTTCAGGTCTTACAACATTACAACAACAATCATATAAAATATATGATAGACCTGCTTATGATCAATACATGCAGGATAAAGAAAAAATTGGTACTGAGTTAGTTGATAAATTAAATGCAGTAGGTATTGAAGATTTTTTTCATAGTCGTTTATTTAATGCAGGTATACAAGCAAGAACTCAGGCAATTCAAGGAGATGAAGATCAAAAACATATCAAAGATTCAGAAACAGAAGCTTTAGTAAGTCATATGACATATCTAATGGAGCAAGGTGTTTTTGAACAGTATGTTGATTCTTTTAATGAGTTTATGAAAATGACACCTGAAGAATTTCAGGAAGCTCATCCTAAAGTTCCTGTAGGAGAAGGTGCAAAGTATCAAGCAAAAATTCCTGGAATTATTGCTAAAGCAAAAAGAATAGGTGAGAATTATAAAAAAGAAGTAAAGAATAATCCGAATCCTATAGACATGGGTAAGTATAAACCTTGGATGTCTGATTATACGGAGGCTTTTATTCTTCACAAGTCTTGGAATGAATCTATAAAACAAAAGATTTTTTATAATGAGTCTTGGATTAATGTTAGTGATAGGATGGATTCTATCAAAGAAACTTTATTTAAGGAAAGACCTTCTCAAAGTTTAACAAGAAGAGACTTAGATTTATTATTAGACATTGAAAATAAAACAGGTTTACGATTTGAAATTGCTACACTAAAAACAGAAATAGAAAATCTTACTAAAACTAATAATCCTGAATCTATTCAGCTAGCAAAAGATAAGAAAAAACAATTAGATATATTTGAAGCTTATGCAGAGAAATATGAAAACTTTAGAAAAGAGTTTAAAAGAGATGAGTATAGACTTGCTGCTATTCAGGAGATAGCTAAGAATAGAACTGAAGAAGAAGCAGATAAACCTATAACAGAAGAGGAGATTAATGCACTTGTAGATAAAGAGTTTGGAAAAAGTACTACTAAGAGTAAAGAAATATCTATTAGTGAGTTAAAAGATGCATATAAAAATATTGTAAGTGCTTTATCTAATAAAAATGATTCAGTATTTGATACATCCGTAGATGAAAGCTTTACATTAGTTTTAGATTACTATAAGTTATCTGATGAAAAGTTAGGTCTAGTAAAACTTATTAATCTTCTTAATAATCCTCAAGGGTTCATAGACATTGTTGCTAAGAATCAAGATTGGATGGAAGACATGTGGATTAATAGACAAGGCTACTTCCAAAATATAGTAAAGGAAGAACTCCAAGATATTGAAGATAATGGTTTGTTAAATGCATTAGCTAATGATGGAATATACCTTTCACAGTTAGACTTTTTAGCATGGCGGGATCATGATATTATGCCATCAGAGTTTTATGATGAAAAGAATGGAATGGTTGTTCCTCAAGAAAGTATTACTTATGAAAAGTATTTAAACTACTTAGAGGCCCATAAAGCTCTTGCTAATATAAAAATCTTAGCTGAGGATGCTTTAACACAAAGAATCAAAAACTTAAATACTAGACGTAAAGCAAACTTAGACAAGCTTTATAAAGTTTATCAAAATGAAGTTAAAACAGAAACTGGTAAAACTTTAGAAGAAGTACAAGAAGAATCAAAAGCTTCTGATATTGTAGCTCTAGATAAAGAAATTAAGACATTAAAAGAACAAAGAAAAAAACTTCTTGCTCTTACTGATCCTGCACAAGTTGCAGAAGCTGTAAAGGAGTTAGGTATGTCTGCAGAACTATTTGATGCTGCTGTAGAGGAAAACTTATTAAAGTATGAATCTGATAAAAAAGTTAAAAAAGAAATTGATAAGTTTGGAAAAAGTGGAACTAAAACTGTAGCTGGATCTACTGCATCTTATAAAACTGATATAGAAAAAAGAAGACAAGAAGCAATAGATGATTTTTATTCTCCAGGAAACGTTGTAAATCCAATATTTGGTTCTATAAGAAATCAAATTGTAAATACAAGATTAATATCACCTGCTGAACTAAGCACAACGCAAAAGTATTTAAAAGCTTTAATGAGCTTAGATCTTTCTCATCAGCAAATGGTTGATAAGATTAATGCACGATTTGATTTCTTAAATATTCAGTATAAAGAAACTGAAATAGATAGAATTAATGCACGATTTGATGTAGAGCTAGATCAAGCTGATTCTGTAGTTAAAAATACAGGTGCTATTATTTATACTGCTAAAGAATTATTAGATAAGACTATTAATGATACTCAAGAAAATATTAAAGCGCAACCTGATGTTCCTGTTTTAGAAAATACTAAAGCTTATAAGACATATCAAAAACGTAAAGATGATGTAAATAAAAGGTATGATGCATTAGTTGCTAAATTAAAGGAAAGATTTGAAGGCCTTGAAGAAAAGAAAGTACCTGTTAAAAATTCTGATATAAAAATTGATATAGATAATGTAGTATGGAGTGAATTAGAAGATGACTTACAAGCAGAACTTACTAAAGCTTTTGATAAGTATTTGGTAGATGTGTTAGATAAACCTAATTTAAAAACTGCTGATAAAAAAGGATACTTACGTCTTAAGGATAAATGGTTAAGTTCAGATGAAAGTAAAAAGATTATATCTGACTATCTTGTAAAACAAGAAAAGCTAAGGCCTAAAACAGTAGAAGAAGTAAAGATTCCTAAATTAAAAACCTTTCCAAAGAATGCAACTCCTCCTACTAAAATTAATGAGTTAGATACCATAATTAAAGATTTAAAGAATACTCTATCTAAAAAGAAAACTAAAAAGGAAAGAGAAGATCTTACATATGACATAGAAGCTTTAACTAAATATAGAAATGAAATAGCTTTAGTAAGAAAGCCTCAGAGTCCTTCACAAAGAAGTTGGAATCTGTTTGATACTATGGTTCTGCAAAGACAAAAAGGATATGTAGAAAGAGTATTAGGTGAAAATGGTGAAACTATAGGTTATAGATTTGCGGGAAGTACTCCAGAGACACCTTCTCCAACAAGAGCTACACAGTATGCAGAACAATTAAAAAATAAAAAGTTTAAGTTAGGTCCTTTTGAGTATGGTCCTGTTAAAGAAAAGAACTTTAATAAAAAGACTGGTGAAACTTATAGAGGAGGTTTATTAAATCTTTTTGATAGTATTAATGAAATGGATTTATCTCAGCAAGAAAAGATTGATAATTTAATTCAGACTATTACTGCTGATGGAGCATATACTCAATTAGTTGAGCAAGGTAAACTTGCAATTATTAAAAGTGCGTTAGAGGCTGACTTTACTTTAGATAGTTTTAAGAAGGTTGTTAACAGAGTAGCATTTAGTGAATCTAATATTGCAGGTAATACAGTTGATGGTATGTTTAGAGCAGCATTAACAATTGGCGAGGATGGTAATTTTTTAAAGCCTAGTAAGCCTGATAATATGAGTGATGAGGCTTTTGCTAGTCTTACTGAAATAATAAGCGAATTACAAAATTGGGCTAAGGATGGAGACTTTTTCTTCTATGTTGGAGATGCATTAGTTTATGATAAAACTGCTATGGAAAATGGTGTTGTTGGCGCAATGGATATCCTAGCTTTTAACAGGAAAACTAAAGAGTTTCATATTATAGATATTAAAACTTCACGAGATTTTGAAGAGTTTCCAGAGGCTAAAATGTATCAGTATAGTGCACAGCAATCAATATATAGAAACTTACTTTATAATATGACAGGTCAATTACCATCTCAATTATCTTTGCTACCTATTGAAGTTGATTTGGAATTAAATGGTTATATTAAATCTGTAAAAAAAGCAGGAACAGATCTTAATAAAGGAAGAATTGATAAGTTAAAAGCTGAAAAGAAAAAAGCTAAAAAAGCCAGAAAAGCAGAGATAGATATTGAAATAAAAAATATTGAAAAAGCTATAGCTGTTGACATACCATATATAAATGATGTAGAAGCTGGAGTACCTTTAGTTAAACCTACAGATGTTCCATTAGAATTACAAGCTCCTACTGGTCAAGAAGAATCATTTGATCCATTCTTAACTGAAGAAGTTAGAGAACAGTTTAAAGATTCTAAGAAAGCGGAAGAGATAGAAAAAATTGGCTTAAAAATAAGAAATGCTAAAACTATAGAAGAAGCAAATGAAGCACGTACTGAAGCATTTATAATTGTTATGAATGAGCCTGTTGCAGGACCTATAGTTAATAAGATGCTTGAAGAAGAATACAATGCTAAGAAAGAAGCTTTAAATAATGAAATATCTTCAGAAAATTTATCAAAAGGTATGTATTTAGTTTCTGAAACTCCTATCTTTGAGAATGCTAGTGATATTGTAGTAATAAGTAAAGTTTATAAAAAAGGTAATGTTGATATGATTACGCTTAAATCAATTGGTTTAAAGAAAGCAAGACAAAAAAGCATGTCTGTAGAAGAAGCTAACAACTTATTTGATAAAGCTACATCTGATCAAGTAGATACTGTAATAAAAGCAACAGCTGAAGAAAAGGCTAATGCTAAAATTAGTAAGCAGAATCAAAAAGAATATAATAAACAAAATCCAGTTGGTAAATCAGAGAAGACTGATGCAGATAATGATGCTGATATCTTTGGTGAAGAACCACCTGATTGTTAAATTAAATAATAATGGCTTGTAATTTAAAAGAACGAAGTTTAGAAGAACTTAATACCTATAGTCAACTACAGATAGATAGAGCTGTAGAAGGTAAATTAAACTTAGATGAGCAAGGAATAGATGCTGCTACTAAAAAATTATATGACCTTCTTACTAATAAGAAGAAGTTTAGTGTAGAATATGTTGAGCAGTTTGTTCAAGCCTTTCCTGGTCAGGTCTTTCATATTATTACAAATGATCAAGATAATAACTACTTAAGTAAATTATTTGCTGTAGATAATCCTGTAAACTTAAATTACTTAGGAGAGCTTAATAAAAGATTTGAAGATTTAAATGAAGTAAAGGCTTTTGTTGCAGGTAAAAAAAAGAAGAGTAAGCAAAATGTAAAAAAAGAAATTAATAATCAAGTTAAATCTAGACAGAATGTTGTTCAGGATAATATTCCTGCTAGAATGATTTCTTCTGTAATGACTAATAATAAACCTAGACCTGCTTATCCAAATGTTACTACTGGTCAAATGGCTTATGCAGAGAATCCTGATACTGTAGCAGAAGAACTTAAGAATATTAAGGATCCTGAAAAGAAAATGTTCTATGGAGTTATTAAAACCTTAATATGGTTTACTAGAAATAATCCTAATCAAGAGCCTATTATTACAATGCCTGATGGATCTCAAGTGGGTGTAAAGATGTTAGCTAAGAATCTACAAGATGTAGATCAAGATTTGTTAACAAGAGATGATAAGAATATGTTAGAAAAGAATCCTTCTTTTAACATGATTACGGCCTTTGTTTCAGATCAAGATGGAAACATTTTAAAGTTTGATGAGGAAGGAAATATTTCCGAAGAGGGTAGAGCAGTGTATCAGTATATTAGACCTGTAATTAAAAGAGGTGATAAACTATATTTAGGAAATAGAGCTGGAAAACTTTATACACTTGTAGATGCGCAAGACTTAGCTAAACAAGAGATATTAGAAAAGCTAAGTGCTGGTATAGAAATGGGTTCTGCAGCAAAGAATAGAATTAGAGCTAAGATTAAGTCAGATCAAGAAAGTTTATTAAATGATTTATATACTTTAACTCAAACTTTAAATGGTGATCAACCATTGTTAGATGCTCAAAAAACATTTCCATTAGAAAAATTATCTGATCCTAAAAGGTCTTATGGTCAACAAACAATGATTTTTAAGGCATCTATTAAAGGTATATTGCAAGATATAGATAGTGGTAAATCCGAAATAAAGTTAGATGTTATTTCAGAAGAACAATTAAAAAACATTGCAAAAAATCAAGAGGAACAGGAAGAAGTTAAAGATCTTACATCTTATGTTCTTCATGTTGACGGGACAATTATTGGTGGAGTAAATGTTAATAAGAATGGTTATATTGTTAACTCTCAAATACATCCCGATATAAGACAAAGAGGTTTAGGTAGTAGATTGTATAATCAAGTAAATCAAATAATGCAGAAGTCTGGTAACATACTTCTTAAATCTGATGGTCGAGTGAGTCCTGATGCGCTAGCTTTATGGCAAAGTCTTACTGCAAAAGGTTTAGCTGTTTTGGTTAATGAAGAAAATGGTATATTTGAAATGCGTTCTGAGAGACTTGACCAAACCAAAGGAGTTGTTATTCCAATTACAGGTGGTAGTTATGGTATAACTCAAACTACATTAGTTCCATTATCTGAAACAGAGTTTGCTGATGATTTTAATATGTTATACATAATTGATTCAGGACCCTTAGAAGGACATGCATATTTTCCTGTAACAAGAGATAGCGCTGGAATAACTGTAGATGAGAAAGTATTCTTACAAAGATTAGATATGCCTGCAGATTTAGCAATGAAAGTAGCTAAAATACTAACTACAAATGCTAAGTTTAATAATGAAGAATTAAGTGCTCAAGATAGGCTAAACTATTATAATCAATTCTTGTCTAACAGAACAAGTAAAAATGGTATTAAGGTTACTATTGAAGAAGAAGAAGGTTTAAATAAAATTCAAGTAAGGTTGGCCACAGATGAATTAGTTGATGGTAAAACTCAAAGAACTTATAGAACTATAGATTTATCTAAACCTGATGCTGCAAAAGTAATTGCTGATCATTTACAAAGTTTTGTTAAAGGTCAGTTTGCAGCTAACATGTCTTATCAAAAAGAATTTGCTGAAAATAATATCATAAATAAAGATTCTACTTATTTGGATTATGAGTTTACAAAAGATACAAAGGGTAATGATATAGTTAAGGCTGTTAACAAAAACTACTATGAGTTTATTAAAAAGAATGCAAGTGTAGATTACACTACTGAAAAGGATAGTTATTTTGCAGGTGTTAATGCATACTTACGATTTGCTATTCCTGAAGAGTTTCAGACTCCTCAAGAAGACTTATTACAGTTAGGATATATTGGTCCTGTAGAAGAAGTTGACTCAAAAACTGATACAGCTAAACTTAAAGAGACAGCAGACCAAAGGCGATTTATTACCTATAGATTACCTAATAGAAAAGCTATGCTAACTAGAAATGTAAATGATTCTGATGTTACATTTGCTATAGGATCTGATTTTGGAACTGCTGATATAGAACATATAAAATCTAAAGTTGGAGAAGCTTGGGAGTTTATGACACTTGATAAAAAGAAAATTAAAACTATCACTGATGCGTATGCAGATAGAATTGCAGAGAATTTAAACTCATATGGTAAAGATATTACTATTAATGTAGTGGGTAATCATATGGGTGACTTAGCTAAACTTGGGTGGAAACAAGAACAGTTAAATAAACTGATGTATAAGGTTCTTCAGAAACTAAATAAAAGAGTTTCTATAGGAAAGATAATTGTTGAAGGAGATTCAGGAATAGGTCTTGCTATAGCTAAGGCTGCTATAGGAACAGAAACTCCTGTTGAAGTAGTATCTGATTCTAAAGGTACTATTAGGGTTGCAAATAACTGGAGTAAATCAGGATATACAACTAAGAAGTTAAGCGCAAGAGATTATATTAAAAGAGCATACGGTGTTGTATGGACAAATAATTATTTTAAAAAGAAAAAGAATACTTCCAAAAAGACTAAAGTAAAGCCTACAGTATCAAAAGTTGTTAAAGAAAAAACTGCATCTACAAAAAAAACTACTAATGAAGAAATTGAGAAGCAGTCTCAAAATAGTTTTGATGATATATTAGGCAAATATGGAGAAGGTTTTAGTACACCAATGGAAAGATCTAAGAAGAGAAGAACTTTTCTTGATAAAATATTTACATCTAAAGAGGCATTGCGTAAAGCAGAAAGTTGGTATAAAACTAGTCCTTTAAATGAAGTCCTTGACTTTGAAAGAGCTGTTGGTATTGTAAATTCAGATTCATTTGGTTTATTCTATAATACTGCTTGGGCATTAGAAAATGATGCAAGATTAAGTGAGCAAGAAAAAGTTAAAGGTGGAAAGCAAGGTAAGGCTATTATATATGGAGATGCTTTAAGTATAGATATGTATCATGAAGCCTGGCATGGATTTACTCAATTAGTTCTTACTCCTCAGCAAAGAGAAACTTTATATGAAGAAGTTAAAAAAATAAAAAAATATAATGATACTTCTTTTTATGATATTGAAGAAGTTTTATCTGAAGGTTATAGATCATACGCAAGAGGTAGAAGTACTAAACTTGGCCGTGTAGTAAATAAAATTTTTGAAATACTTAATAGAATTTTAAAAGCTTTTGGTATACAAACAAACCAAGTACAGTATAATCCTGCAGTTAGAGAAATGTTTAATAAACTTTACACAGGTCAATTTACTATTCCTGTAAAAAATTCTATCCAAACATTAGAGCCTGTAGTTTTACAAAGAGCTAAACAAATTAAGTCTCTTAAAAAGCAATCTAAAAATGTAGCTGAATTTACTGTAGAAGATTCTGCTAAGGTTGTAGATATTATAGATGTTTCAATGGCAGAAGCTTTTCAGATTTATAATAGAAAGTTTAGCACAAGCAGCGGGGCCATAAAAATATTAGGTAATGAGCAGCAAAAGATTTTATTATATAAAACTATAAAAGGAAGGTTAACACTTGATAGAGATAATCTAGAAGAGGAGTTAAAAAATTTACAAGAAGATAATTTAGATACAGAAAACCCAGATCTTTTAAAGGAGGTAATGCTTAAAGATAGAGTAGAACTTTTAAATAAAACTCTTGATAATTTTGGTAATATAGAACTAGCCTTAGATAGAGAACAAAAGAAAGGTGTAGTTGCATTTCATTTAGAAAAATCTAGATTCTCTATTTTGAGAGAGCAATACTTACAAGACATTGATGATGCAAGTAGTGTACCTTTATTTACTACAAGAGAGGGAAATGCTATATCTGCTAAAGAGTTAAGCAGCCAAGAGACTATGTTGTTTTTAACAGGTATATTTAAACAAGAACGTGATAGTGAAGGTAATATTGTAAGACAAAAGGATGAGTTTGGACAACCTATATTAGAAGATAGTTCTGTAGTTTGGAATAAATTAGCTAGAGTTTTACAGGGTTCTTTTGATCCATTTGAGATTTACTCTAGGCTTATTAATGAACAAGATAATTATTTAGAGTTTGGTGAAGTATTAACTATGCTTCCTGATCCATCACAGCCTTATGAATATGGTGTAGAATTTGACACTGAAACAAACTTTTGGCAAGACTTTAAAAAACCTCAGATTGCTCATATTCAACTTACTGTAAATAAAACTATTCTACAAGAAAGAAAGAGAGAAGGCGATAAACTAATTCCAGAAATATCTTCATATGAATCTAGAGTGCATAGAGCTAACTTTAATTTGTATAAAATACTAAGTGATTGGAAAACTAATTTTGCAATAGCATCTACAACTACAAATCCTTATGTAATAAAAGATGCTCAAGGTATAACAAATAGATTAAATCTTGCTAAAGTAGTAAAAGATTTTTCTCGTAATGGTCAACTTATACCTGGTAAAGCTGTAGAGTTTTTAAAGGCTTTAGGTGTTCAACTTGATATGACTAGTTATGAAATTCTTAAAATTACATCAGATAGTGCAAAGTTTGCTGAGTCTTATGGTGTTAATTTTATATTTAATGTAATAAATACTGTAAATAAAGCTGCAAATTCTAATAATCCTGGTCTTCAGGCAGCCGCTATGAATGTTAGTAAAAATCCAATGTACTTTTTGTTAAATGGATTACCTGAAATTATTGAAAAAGAAGTAGGTAAACCTCTTTCTGTAAAGACAAGATTATCTACTCTTGCAACTATGCAAAATAGATTTTCTGATGGGCTTTCTAATTATAGTGTATTATCTCCTGAAAAGAATAAAGTGTGGGAACACTTTGTTGATAATACTGTAACACGATTAGTAACTGCTTTAAACTATGCAGATACCTGGCAAGAGCTTACTGGGGAAGGTGAAACTGCAACTGAGTCTGCGGATCCTAATGGATTGTTTCAACACATGAGGTGGTTATCTACTGAAATAAATACACAATCTAAATATTCAGTACTTCTTGGAAACATGTTTAATTTAAAACGTAAGTCAGATGGAACACTTAGTGATGAGTATGGTGAAAAGAAACCTGGTTTTAAAATAGAATTAAAAAATATAGCAGGTACTCAACTTAATGTAGTTGATAGTTCTAACTTTACAGGAGTAAGTACAGCTAATGCAGATGTTACTACAAAATTTTTACAAGAATTTCATACACTTTTAGAAGCAGGTGTTCAAGAGTTTATGAGACATGCATCTAAGAGTACATCCCTTGCATTAACGTTTGAAGGTCTGCAGTTAGAGGGTTATGGTAAAAATAAAAACAATTCTTTATATATAGATATTCAAGATTTTAATCCTAAGAATTTAACTGGTGTATCTACACCTGGACAAAATAAAGGTTTTAATATTGTATTAGGTTACTTATCAGGAGAAGCTCAAAGAATAGCAAAGTATAAAGAAAATGGTTTAGATATTCCTGGATATAATAAACCTACTGTAAGAAAAGGAACAGGAGAAGAAGTTGTTGCAGGAGAGGCTTTTACAATCTTTGATGATGTACTAACTGATGGTACTAAAGAAGATGGAGAAAATACACAGAAACTTCTTTACAATCTAATAGATGAAAATCAAGCAGCTTTAGCTAGCGGTGAAATGACTTTGCAAGATATGATTAATGAAGATGAAGATTTGAGGTCTCAAGTTAAATCAGATGTCTTGGCTTATTTTGAAGCACAAAGTACTCAAAATATGATTACCTTAAATGATAACAAGTATATTGATCCTGTAATTCGTAAAGAAGCTGCTGATGGTGATTTAAGTACAGGTCAAATAGAAAGAGTTTTAGCTGATGCATATACTTGGAATTCTTGGATTCATAACTTTGAAACTTTAATCATAGCTTATGGGGATCCTGTACAGTATAATCATGCTAAAGAAGAGTTTCATAAAAGAAATGCAGGGCTTGCATCTGGTGGTAGAAGTCTAAGAACAGATCCAAGAGCAAGGGCATTTATAAATGGTGATAAGTTTAAACAACTATATGCAGAAAAAAATGGGTATGAAGTAAGGCCTTATGATGGTACTATGCATACTGCAATTATGAAAGAGTATAAGATTAAAAAATCTCCACAGTATGATGATTACTACAAAAGGCACGTAGCAGAGTATACTAGGAGGTTTATGGATTCAGGTATGAAAAAAACTGAAGCTGCTAAAAAAGCTAAAGAGTTTGCTACTAAAGTTCTAGATCCTTATATGAATATGGAGGTTGCTGATGGTCAAGGTTACATTACTTTTGAAGCTTATAGAATGTTTAAAAAGTTAGAGGGTGAATGGTTTACTCCTCAAGAAAATCTTTATAAAAAGATTGTAGAGTCAGATGGTAAAGATGTATCTCTGTCTGATGTTGAACAGTTCTTTCCACCATTGAAGTATCAGTACTTTGGTAATATTAAAGCTGATGTACTACCTATTATGTCATTTCATAAGTTTTCATTAGCTCCATTAATTCCTGGAGTTGTGGATAATAGTAATCTTGCAGATCTCCATGATAAGATGATGAGAGAACAAATTGATTATGTAACATTCCAAACAGGTTCTAAGATTAGTCAAGAAGGTAATGGAGATGCGGTAGTAAAAGAAGATAGTTCTATTGATGATTCTGTACCTTTTACAAAGAATATTATTTTTGGTGAGTTCTTAAAAAATCAAACTGCTGTACCAATTAAATATAAAGGTGTATCTATATTTTCTACACAGTTAAGAAAATTAATATTAGAAGGTCTTTATGAAAACGGAAGAATAGTTACAAAAGATGAAGCAGAAATAAAGGATGCTTTAGTTAAAAAATATGTAGACGCAGTTGAAAATTATACTAAACTTGTTACCCAAAAACTTTTGGACGATATGGGATTTGTCCAAGATGAAAATGGAAATGTAGTAGCTAACTCAGATGAAAGTATAGTAAAGCTAGCATCTTTAATTAGAGATAATTT
>WLWG01000275.1_pt1 | contig 56481 bp, 80 predicted proteins | sample 6712871 | NCBI WGS metagenome assembly WLWG01 (sample SAMN12718693, study PRJNA515312) | sponge metagenome | isolation source: marine sponge | host: Mycale hentscheli | place: New Zealand: South Island, Marlborough, Capsize Point | collected 2003-05-01 | reverse complement strand
GTCAGTAGTGTCGAGGTCAAAGCCATCAGTTTCAAAAGTAATCAGTGCGGTTCCGTCCGTATCTTGAGCATCACTTTTATTAGAGTAAATTCGTGAGGTAGTTCCTCGAACGCTGTCGAAGAATACATGGTTGTCGCCATTTGACCGGGGAGCCAACCAGAGAATATCCGGCTTGAAGTCCCCAGCACTTGCAGTATTTGTAATAGCTAGACCGCTGCTGCCCGTGCCGGTATAAGTCTGGTTGTGGTAGTATTCTGAGCCATCGGTAATGGTTGGGTCGGGTTGTCGGTAGGTTGATAGGTCTGCCGTAAATCCGGTTGGAACCGTGTGCGACATATTCGACGCACCCCAGATAATTTGCTGATCGGCACCGGATTTTCCACCAATAAAAGGAAACCACTTATAGCTGGTTGATACCGTAGCAACCTGACCAGTACCTGCCGCTGGATCACCGGAATTATGAAATGTTCCGTTTACGCCGCTCCACAATTTGCCGGTATCTGCGTCGTAGGCGAACATCCACCTTTGGCTATTAGACGGCTGTGAATAGGTGGTAAAGCTACCGTTGTAATAAAAATTAGCATTATCAAAACCAGCGACGAGCGTCGTCTGATTATAGAAAGTATCGTTCGTCATTGTAACGATCTGGTCGCTTGAAATCCCCGCAGTATTTTGATTGTTATTATTAACTAAAACTTCCCAATACGTTTTGCCAACAAGCGGCTGATTGGTTGTCCTTTGGATGCGAGTACCACCAGAATTACTAAAACGTGTGTTACCTTCACTCATAGTTGGCGAACCATCTTGGTTCGATATAAGCGTTGCGCGGTTGCCGATGGCAGAATCAGCATCTGAAGTTGGTGTATCAGGCACCTGATCCGCCGCAGTTAATCCGCTGCTGGTAAAGTCGTTGCTGTTGCCTGAGGAATCTTCGCCTAGATCAGCACTGTTCGCGCCTGTGATGTAGAAGCCGTTATTACCAAAAGTGCCTCCGTATGATATCGGCACGAACTGATTGCTGTCTTCATCAAACTCACCAAAACTCGTGGGATCAAGCGCCTGACCGTCGATAAAGTATATCTCGGCCATATAACCATCAATCAAACCATTTACTGAACTAGAAATACGATGCACAACATTGTTATTAAATTGACTGTTAAGTCCAGAACTAGGCCAAACTGGAGAACCACCGCCCGGACCAACTAGATCAGCAGCAGGAAATTGAATACCATTTATGTAAAATTTTAATCTGTCTGAGTCAGTACCTTGGTCAGAGTCATAGACAAACATGGCGTGATACCAAGCACTATAATCTCTGAACTTTCCTACGCCAGAGGTAAATGTAGTGCGAACATCAATCTGTGCAGACCCACCGCTGTAGTCGAAAAACTGCATTGATCCGCCGTCCATAACCATACCAGAAAAAGTAACGCCACCAGTTACATTTGTCTCCAACGCATAACCATTAGCCTGTGATGACGGCTTAACCCAAAAAGCATATGTAAACTTATTTCGATCTGTTGGCGTACCAAGTGTCCTTGATAATATAGGAGTATCATCATTATTAAACAAGATCGACTGATTAATCTTGTAGCCACCACCCTGACCTGCTGCACCTGCAAGAATGTCGTTTTGAAATACCATTATTATTCCTTTATATTCTTAACTTACATTCAATGATCCAACTGCATGAACCGCAGTTGAAGTGTATACAACATAGTCTATACGATCAACGGCTGATGCGCCAGTAGAAAGTGTAGGAGGTGTAGCTGCAGCAAATTTCCAGTTACCGCCATAGCTTAAAGTTCTACTGCCTGTTCCATCTTGAATAATAAAGATTGAACCAGTTTGTCCTGCAACACAGTTTGTAGGACTTTCAAGAGTTCTATTACCTGCAAGTTGCACTGCAAAGTTTTGACCATTATTAAAGTCAACTGCAATATTTGCACCATCTGTAAGACTTACAACATCTGCAACTGCAGCTTTTGCAATGTGTAGTTCTTTACCAAGTAAAGCATCTACACCAATTGCAACTGCACTTACGTAAAAATCTGTACCACTAACTGTTCCTGTAAGTGTGCCACCTGCAAGTGGAAGATGGTTTGCAATACTTGTTGCAAGTGCAGCAGACACAGTGGCTAACTCAGCACTTGTTGCAAAATTACTACCATCACCAAGAATAGTATTGATTGATGTAATAGCCGCAGCGTTAACACTTGTTAGCGCAGAAACTCCTGCTACAACAGTATTAATTGATGTAATGGCATTGGCATTAGTTGTGATGTTAGTGTTGCTATTACCGATGCTTGTTGCGAGTGCAGCAGACACCGTTGCAAGTTCAGCACTCGTTGCAAAGTTACTGCCGTCTCCAAGAATTGCATTGATGCTTGTAATAGCATTAGCATTAGTTGTAATATTTGTATTACTGTTTCCAATGCTAGTTGCAAGTGCTGCAGATACAGTAGCTAGTTCAGCACTAGTTGCAAAATCAAAATTATCTACAACTGTATTAATAGATGTAATTGCTGCAGCATTAACTGATGTTAGGGCTGAAACACCTGCAACAACTGTATTGATGCTTGTAATAGCATTAGCATTTGTCGTAATGTTTGTATTACTATTGCCAATACTTGTTGCCATTGTAGCAGACAAAGCTTGAACAATGCTGGTAGCATATGCTGAAACTGTTGCAAGTTCAGCACTGGTTGCATAGTTACCACCATCACCAATAATTGCATTGATTGAAGTAATTGCAGCAGAGTTAACACTGGTTGCTGCTGAAACATTTCCAACAACAGTGTTAATTGAAGTAATTGAATTAAGATTTGTTTGTGTAAGCACTGAAACTGCTGCAACATCATCTATTGTTGCAACTGAAGTTCCTGCAATAAACATGCTACCTGCAGCATATACTGAGCTTACGCTTACAACTTCATTAAGCTGAACAGTACCACTTACTGTAATATCACTTGGAGAAGCATTAACAAGAAGTGCAATACCGGGACCAGCAGTTAGTGTTTTAACTGTACCACCTTCACTTGAAGGAACATTAACAAGACCTGAACCATCGCCAACAAAAAATGCTGCACTTACAATATTATTAAATGTTCCATCGGTAACTGAAATCTTATTTGCATGAATAGTACCAGTTACACTTAGTTCAACAGGAGTAAATACATTTGTAGTTAGTGTGCCACCAACTGAAACATTTGAACTAAAGTTACCTGTAGTACCTTCAAACGTACCGCCTACAAAAGTATTAGCAGTTACTGCTGAAACACTTACGCTTGTAGCTGCTCCTGCGCTTACAACTTGACCAACTGCATTTACTTCAAAGTTTGTTGCAGGACCATATGTACCAGAGGTAACGCCAGTTGTGTTAAGGGCAATTACCGGATTGCCTTCAGTGCCATCAGCATTTGAAATTGAAACGCCAGTGCCACCAGTAAGTGTTCTGCCATTAATGCTATCGGCACTAACTGCAATAAAGCCAGTGTAAGCTGTAATGTCAGGAACTGCATTGAGTGCTGAAGCAGTAGCTGTAAGGGTTGTACCATTAAGCTGGAAAGTACCATTGATATTAACTGTTGATTGACTTAGCTGTAGTGCACTGTTTGTACCACTACCATCTTGAATAGTCTGTACTGAACTAGTTAAACCAGCATTATCACTACCAACCTGTAGTAGCTGCTTATAGGTATTTGCAATATTTTGACCAGTAAGTGTTGCCATTATACATTATTCCAATTGCTAGTTTCGTCTTCCCAGTTTACGGTAGCGTTATTCCAGAGTACGTTACGATCATCATTAAGTGGTGGACGGGGATCACGGATTGAAGGATCGTCAAATGTATTTGCTGCCCTGTTTTGTGGATGGTTATTTAAATCAAACTGGCCTTCCCAATCAGTAGGACAAACCAGCATACCATAACTATTTTTCTTTAGGACACGATGTGGATACTGAAATCCACATGTGTCGCATATGGCAATTGCCCTTTTGTTACTAGCCATATTATACTCTATTTAGTCGTGGTTTCAAATAATAACTTGCTCTTTCACGATCTTCAGACATTGCCCTTGCAAGACGTTCTTCATACTCTGCTTTAAGAAACTGAATACGACCACCTTCAATACCGGGACGCTTCATAGATAACTGATATGCCAAACCAGCGGTAAGGCATGGTAAAAACCTTCTGGAAATATCAGCAGTTTGTATTGCAGATTTATTAACATCTTCCATGTAGCTTACTTTTTCAAACTTAAGAAGATCAGTTGTATTTTCAGGAATAGGCCACAGATATACTGTTACCCCTGCCTGTCCTCTACGAACTGCATATTGTGAGGGTCTGCCAGTTTGTCCTTTTCGTGGAAGACGCAAATACTCTTCCATTGAAATACGCTGAAGTTGTAAATCAGTTTCATCTCTATTGACAACTGCCTCAAGAACATCTACAACTGTTGAGCCTAGATCATATGCTGTTACGCTAGTAGATACTGAAACTGTTGTAGTGTCAGCAGTCCATAGCAAAACACCACGGTTCTGCCAATCTTGTAGCAACAGGTTAATTGAACGACGAGCAGACTTAGGCTCATGACCTAGCGTCTCTTCGCCACCAATCATCTCAGTTGCTTCTTGGATAACTTCGTCAATATCCAGTGAGAAGTTAAATGTTCCTGATGTTGCCATAGGTTAAACTTTCTTAGTCAGAAGACTTATCTTTTAGATTTACTTCTTTGCCAGTTACCTGTGGGCCTTTACGTGCTGCACCAAAGCCCTGACCAGTTGGTTTGCCAGTTGACTCAAAGACATCCTTTGGATCATTAAAATCACCAACATAAAACTTTGAAGTATACTCAATTACCTTTGCCATTACGCTTTCCTTTCTTTGATTTCTTTGGCTTCTTTTTAGTTCCGGGTTTTGAAACCTGCTGGGCTATACTTGATCTTCCCATTGCCATCTTATTTACCTCTACGTTTAATACCACGAACTAATTTTTGTGACTTAGGTGGCATTTTCTTTGAGCCACCTTTACCTGCCCAAAAAAACTTATCAGCCCAGTATGCAGGACTTTCCTTACCACGTGCAATGTTCTTAGCGTGTCGAGACTTAAATGACTTACGAGCTTCAGGAGAATAGTTGTGGCCCATGCTCTGTGCACCAAAGCGAATTACCTTTACATTACCAGTTCCTGTACGAACTGCTACCACACCTTTTTTGGTAGGGTGGCTTGGTGTTTTCTTTGGCTTGTTAAGACCTGACAAACCATAACGCTTTAGCTTTGATTTTTCTGAATCACTAAGAGCCATTATGTAGTTCTCCTATAACGCTTTACTTTCTTTGCTACAGTCTTTGGCTGCTTTACAAACTGTTTACCCTTTTTAGTACCAGCCCGTTTTGCCCTAGTAGTTGCAGCATATTCTTTTGAACTTAATTTCTTAATTGCTTTTTCAGGAAGATACCGTTCACCAGTTGCTTTTGATCCTTGAGTTGAAGGCTTACCAGACTTGGTACGCCACTTTTGCTTAGTCCAAGACTTAAGGCTTCGTTGTGATTTCTTAAGAGCCATTACGACTTATATCCTCCACCCTTTGCCTTGTAAGATTTAGCCAACATTTGAGCTTTACGTGCTGACCACTGTCCCGGTTTACCGCCCTTACCTCCAGCTTTAATACTTTCAAAAAGTCGTTTACGCATAGTAGGCTTTGTATAGTTACCAGCTTGATTTACTTTTGACTTAGGCTTTGCGGTAGTTTTTTTTGGTTTTATTATTCGTTGACGTTTTACGGCCATTTGTTTTTCTCCTACCAGCTTGTTCTAAAGCAATTGCTACCCGTTGTTTCTGAGGGTATCCTTCCTTTTTTAACTTACCAATGTTTGCACTAATTGTCTTTTTACTAGTGCCTTTTTTAAGAGGCATTACTTTTTCATTGCCCTTCCATAACCACGCATTGCACATCCTACACCACGTGGTTTAGAAATTGAACCCCCAGACTTGTAGCCTTTCTTTTTCATAGAACCACCAGCTTTTTTATAGCCCATTTTATTACGAACTTTTGGAGATAGTTTTTCAAGACCTTTACTATCAGCAGGAACTGGCTTCAGTTTCGTTTTAGGAGGTGACTTCTTCGGTGCCGTTTTCTTTGTAACACGAGGCTTATTACGGCTAGGACGTTTAGGATAGGCAGGGTCGGGAAATTCATAGTTTCCAAGCAGACCACCTGTTTTTTTAGCAACAATATCTCTACTCTTCATGTCTTCAATTGAAGATTTTAGAAAAGTCATGTCTTCTTTAATCTTATCCATTTTATCTTTATTTTCTGCAAGATATTTAATACGATCTCTTCCAGACATACCATCGGCTTTATTTCTCATTGTTTGAAGCTGATCTTCTTTTTTCTGTAAGGTTACTTCTTTTTTACCTAGAGCTTTTCCTTTTTGCCCCATTGCATATGCAGTCTTTTTATATTCAGGTAATTCCTTTTTTGCATACTCCCCCATGTCGGGGCTTTTAGTTGCAGCGGTTGAAGAAGGTGTTCCAAGATCAGTAAGTTCTTTACCCATCTGTTTACGTACAGCTTTGTCTGCAGCTTTTTTTGAACCTGCTTTTTTAGCTGAAGTTCTTGCAGTCTTTAAACCAAGTTTTACTAATGCACCAGCCATTACTTTGTACCCTTCATTGCTCTACCATAACCACGTTGTGCAGCACCACAACCACGGGGCTTACCAACCTTACCACCTTTTTTAAGCTTACCAACTGTATTAAATTCATCACCAACCTTAAACTCTTTACTCTTGGTCATGTTAATAACTTTAGGTTCTTTTTTATCTAAAAGTTTTTTACCAATCATGTAAGCAGGACTAAATGCTGATAGTAAATTTTCAGGACCACCCTTTGCTAAAGCATACGCAGGTGAAAGATGAGAAAGAAATCCACCTTTTGCATAATTACGTTTTGTCTTTTTCATTACTTTATACCTTTCATTGCACGGCCATAGCCACGCATTGCACAGCCTACACCACGGGGTTTACTTGAAGATTTCTTTTTAGCTACCTTGCCGCCTTTTTTGCGACGACCGACACTTTCTCCCATCATCTCAAGAACGTCTTTGGTTGTTTCTTCAGGTGATCTATACTCACCACGCATCATCGAATCAATCTGCTCACGGGCATAACCGGGATCACCATCGCTAAACCTACGACCAGTACCTACACCACCCTGTTCAGCTTCACGTCCCATGCGGCGCATAAACTCTTCGCCTGTTTCATTCTCTTGTTTAGAAACCATGTCACGTGCACGTTTGCGGGTCATGCCTTCTTTCTTAACAACCTCGCCTCGTTCACGTGAACCCATAACTGTTGTCTCTGCATCTTCAGGACGTTCACGCATAGATTTTTCAAGATTTTTACGCTGTTTAGATTTTGGCGTTTTAGGTGAAACTGTACGTGCTTTGCGTGTACCAGTAGGTGTTTTATTTGTATCTGAAGCACCTTTCTTTTTCTTTGCACGTTCCTTCTTTTTAAAAGCTTCACGTGCATCACGCTGCATCTGCTTCTTAGCCTCTTTAACAGCTTCATCGCCGTACTTCTTTACGGCTTCACCCTTACCCTTTGCACCGGCAAATTTAATAATCTCACGAGCAATTTTTGCAGTAATAGCCATTTATTTTCTCCCGATAAACTTTTTAATTCGCATTGGGAATGATCGTATTGTCGCCACCAGCCGGAGAAAAAGGTGACTGCATGTCGTCGCGCCTTGTACGACGAGCTTGGTTCCTTTGCAAATCCAAGATTTGATTGTAGACATTTTGATAAGTCCCTACTTGTGAATAGTTCTTCATGAATAACATAGCCTCAATCATTGACGCATTGAACAAAAGATCATATGCGTAGTCACTAAAGTAATTAGTTTGATTTGCTGAAGTTAGTGCGGTAGGTTTGTTAACATGAACAATCTCACCGTTAACTGTAGAGGCGGGTGTTGGTGCAATTAAAATCGTTGTATTATTTCTTCGTGCGTAATACTTTGGCTCTGACGTTGAAGCAGATACAGGCCAATAATCATTAATAAATTCATCGGTACGCTGAAGAAGATTAATCTTGGAACTATCGCTTGTAATGTTTATATTCTTAACAATGCGAGTTCCTGAAGGAAGTGTTACCTTGTTATTACCTGCAGATACTGCAACAGACGTATATGTAACCAAACCATAATCGTCAAGGTCTTTTGTCAACCGCTCTTCAGCACGGTTAACCATATTAGGAATATAATTATAAAACTCTGTAGAGTCATCCTCTGCAGCAGCTATAATATCACTAACAAGGTAAGTATAATTAACCATAGAAAACCGTTGTCGTAGCAGCGGAAGTTGGGGCTGAAACTTTTACTGAGCCATACATTCTTACGCCAAGACCGGGAACATAAACATCATTAACATCATTTGCTGTTGTATTAACATACTTGATGTTGTTTCCGTTTACTGTCCCATAGGTATCGGTTTCAGTTCCTGTAATTAAAAAAGTACCAACGCCTGAAGACTGTACCGCATGAAGTCTTGTATCAGTTACAGTAACACTAGTAACAGTATCAAGAACTGCACCACTGCCAGTTACAAAACCTACTCTAATATTTGATGCCATGATGTTCCTCAATCATTTGCGCGATATTGTTTACATTATATCGCATTAGTTAGCACAAACAAAGCAGAGAAGGGACATTACTTTTGTAACACCCCTTCTCCTTTTTGTTTACCTAGCTAAGTTAATTAGCTTGGGTTTGCGCCAAAGAAACCGCGCCAGTCAGACCAGCCGAAGCTATAACGCTCACGGGCCTTGAAGCGAAGGTTGCCTGTGTCGAAGTCCTCTTCCATTTTGGTGGCGAGAGGTGCACGGACAAACATCTTTGTACCGTTAGGCACATCGGTCTTAAGGAACCAGTTGTTCGTATCAGTGAAGCGACGGTTTACAAAGAAACCACCGGGAACCATACCCTGATTACGAACACTGTTGATGTCATTGACGTTAGTTGCACCGTTTGCGGCGGTGGTTGGGTTAACGCCAATTGTGGTTGACATCGTGCTGTTAAGAATCTGATCGGCAGTAAATACTAGATCAGTTGGAACATGCAGTGAAACTGCCTGTGCACCGATTAGAATACCACGATCATCCTTAATCTTAGAGATGGCAATTAGGCCAGACTCTAGTGAAGACTCACTTAGATCAGCAGTACCAATTACGTTGGACTGGTTTCCGCTCATAGTTGGGTGAGCAGCAGAGAATAGGGCAACGCCGTCGCCACCTGCATAGGAACCACCAGTGAATCCGTTGTTGAAAACATCGGAGGCTTTAACCTGTTTGGTATTAGCCATTGCACGGGCAAGACCACGTGCACGAAGCTTGGAGAACGTATCATAAAGATTGTCTTCCATTGCTTCTTCAGTGATGGCAAATGCAAGTGCTACAGTCTCGTGTGTATAACGAGCGGTGTAGCCTTCCTGTGCCTGATCGTACTGGACCGCAGCACCTTCACCCTTTGTGGGGGCAGTGCCGAAGCCGGTGAATAGGACTTCCTCTTCAAATGCGCGATCTGAATTTTCAGCCTCAAAAAGTGGGGCATGTTCGTCATCGACGCTGCCATACTCAATGCCGAAGATGGCATTTAGACCGGGAAGTAGTTCTTTTGCAATACTAGCTCTATTGATAGCCATTTGTTAACCCTCCTTAGTTAGCTGAAGCATCGGCTGAGATGTACGCATCAACGTGACGTACAATTCTAACCTCAAGTTTGGGGAAGGCACGTTCGGCAGCAACATTAATGTCATTACCGGGTTCATCAACTACAGCAATTGGACGAAGCATTGCGCTGCCGGTTGTACGGGTAGACGCATCTAGTGCGAAACCTGAACGACCAGTAACGGTTGAACCTGCGCCAAGTGCAACTTGGAAGTTTTGTGAGTTGATGTCACCAATTGAGCATGAAGCATCAGCCTGTACGACGAAAGTTGCCTGTGGATTATCAACTACCATTGCATAAGCATCAGTAGTTGAAGTACCGGCAGTCCAAAAATCGGACCACTTTGGTTCCCCATTGACAACATAGCGACAACCAATAAAGACACCCATTGCCTTATCGGTGGTTGTAGCTAAAACATTTATATACCCTGCAGCATTTGTAACGATATCACCAGCAAAAATGTTGCTGTTATAGGCTGAAGCAATTGGATACTCATTTGCACCAGCACTATTTGGTGAACCACCACGGATGCGTGAAGGGCGAAGACCGTCTGGATTTGCAGTAGCAGTCATATTAGTTCTCCCTTGTTAATACTGTGACAGCAACAAAAGACAGTCTCGACTTCTTTGATTAGTCATCAAAGGAAGCCGCACGGCCTCGTGTTACTTTAGTTCTACTAGAGTTTGAAATGGGCATTGCTGAATTGCTTTCGCGCATAAGCTGGGCATTAACAGCATCAATCATTTCTCTACTCTTGTTCTCATAAAATTCTTTTCGGGACTGTGCACGAGCCTTAGTCATCTTTGCTAAAGCCAAATCTCCACGACAGATTGCGCCAGTATATTTTCCCTCCTCTTTCACGAAAGAGTTGTGAGCTAGTTCAGGAACTTCTTCAAGAGTGACAAACTGCCACCCCTCAGAAAGACGCTTACCAACATTCTGGATATCGTCTTTGCCCTTAAGTGAAACGCGAATCCAACGGAGTGCCATGCCTTCTTGATCGAAACGATCTTTGACAATTGGCGGGATTGTGAGCCAGTCTTGCTCTTCAAATACGTCGTTTTCCATTTCTCTTGTTTGGACTTCCCTAGTGTTCTCATTACGTGATGTTGTTGTACGTGTCATAGTATTATCCTTTCAGCGCATTAACCAATAGCGGTATATTCACCTGAAGAGCGTTCAGCTTTAAGCTTCTCTTCAGCGTATCGTTCAAGTGGAATCCCCCACTTATTTGCAAGACGGATATCTTCTTGCGTAAGCTTGACCTTCTTTCCAGAAGAAGGAGATGCTGGTGTGCGTGACGCACCGGCAACCACCTGAGTCGAGTTTGACGCACTCGACTTACGAACTGCAGGTTGCTCTTCGACTGAAGCATCCTGAAACTTATGTGGAAACTGTTCGCGCATACGGCGATCAATCTCTCCATAAAACTCGTTGTCTGAAGGATCAAAACCTTCATTCTTTAACTCATAGTCCAGCGCAAGTGCTGCTGCAGTCATTACGTTATCAGAACCAAACCACTCGTTCTGTCCTGCCCATTCAACAGCCCTTGGATCATACTGTGGCTGTTGCTGCTGCTGTACCGGCTGCTGTTGAAGTTGTTCAGCTTCCTGTAGCTGTCGCTCAACTTCACTATTATATTTTTCCCATGAACTCTTGCTGCTATTAACATTCGGCATTTCAGCATAAGCTTGGGACAGTGCCTCTTGAGCTTCAAGCATCTCAGCAGAATTACCTTCATCTGCGGCGCGTTGGTATGCTCGTTTAGCATATTCAATTTTGTTTTGAAGAAACTGTTCGTTTGAATCAATGCTTTTCTTTAGTGAAGATGCAATGTCCTTTTCCTGTTCACGTAGTTTCTTATGTAGCTCTTCCTTTTCTTGCTGTAACGCTGCAACCTGTTCTTCACGTTCCTTGCGCTGTTGGACTAGCTGCCTAATTCGTTTCTGTGCACCTTTAGTTTCAACGCCTTTAAGCTCTGAATCTGTTTGTGCTTCGGCTGGTTTAAAACCTTCTTCTGCATCCTGTGCAGGTTCAGTACTTGGTTCAGCCTCTGCTTCAACTTCAACCTGTACTGGTTCCGAAGCGATGTCCACTGATTCATTTTCTTCTTGGCCTTCTACTTCAAATTCAATCTTTTCCTTTTCAAGTGCTGCGGGATTAAGATTAACTTCGTTCCATTCTTCTGACATTTATTTTTCCTTTACGCAGTTGCGAAACTTACGATTACGCTAATAGTTTATATAGTAACTGATAAAACTTAATTTGACAAACTATAAGTTGGGTCTAACTCTGTGGGGTCATTAACAGTCATCATTACCTGATCGTCAAACAGAAGCATTAGCTTGTGTCCCTTATAGCGAAACTTAGTTCCTGCATGTTTGCCATAACAAACATAATCACCAGTTTTACACCAAGGACCGTTTGTAAATTTTTCTTTATCTTGATATGCCAAGTCTCCAACAGCAAGAACCTTGCCAACAGTTGTAAGATATGCCATATCTTCATGTGTCGAATCAGGCAGGATAATCCCACCTTTTGTTTCCTGCTTTACTGACACTGGTCGAATAAGCAAAAAATAACCCGGAACACTTGGTAACTCATCTCCAGCTAGATCAAGTACATTATCGTCCGTAACCCACTGGTCACTCTTAATGGCTCTCGCCATTCCAGCTTGAATCATATCTACTCCTTTATTATTGTTCTTCTTCGTAGATGCGTTTGTTTACTACATCCTTTAGTGTATCGGTACACCATTCAATAGCAGTGATCTGTCCGACCATCTGTCTGTACTCATGATATTCAGATGCTGCACCATTTGCAAGAGAATTTTTTATCTCTTCTTGCTTTTCCTGAAATTTTTTCAGGATGTCATCCCATAATGTCATTATTCAATCGTATCGTCTTTTGCCAAATCAGCTACAATATCTGCAGCTTTTAGTATGCGATCATTAGTCAGGTTCTCTTCCTGCTGCAATAGATCAGCAAAGATTTCAACTGCCTTCATTGCTTTCTTGGCATTACGATCTTTTTCTTTCTCGTCTGACTTAAGGATTTGACTTGCACCCTGAGTATAAGCATCGACTGAAAGTTTCATTTCCTTAAGCTGTAGCTCTCTGTTCTTGAGTGCACCTTCGGCCTGTTCTTTGGCAATCTGTGCCTGAAGCTTCTTCTGTTCAATGCTAAGACGCTGACCTTCAAGCTGTACCATCTGCTGTTCAGGTGTAATATTCATACCCTGTTTAGCAAGGATTGTATTGGTCTGTGCAATTTGCTGCGCTGCCTGTGCCATAATCATTTCAGCAGTCCGCTCGTCAACTGGCTGACCTGACATTGTAGCCTGTTGTTCAGCCTGTTCAGCCATACCGCCAATCTGTTCCTGATACTTGAGGATCATGTGTTCCTGAATGTTTGCCTGTAGCACTGGAACAATTCTCTGCATTGCAGGATTAGCACCATTCATTGGGTCTTGAATATACGCCGTTTTCATTGCAACGTGTGCATCATGGTTCTGCCCAACAAATGCCTGAATAGGCATCCCCTTAACTGCTGCCAGAATATCTGACATTGGATCAAGTGGAATGGGATCAGGCTTATCAGGCATAATTTTATCTAGGTTAGGAACATTAGCCGCTGACAAAATTGTACGGTTAAGCTCTTCCATATTAAACATACCCGGAGGACTTGACTGTGCAAGATTAAGCGCAAGTTGTGCGAGTGCCATTCGGTGTGCATTGGAAGGAATGTTAGGATCACTAACAGGAACTACATCAACACGCCCATCAAAGTCACGGCGATAAATTGTAATCGTGTCATCGGGAATATCATATGCTTCTTCATCTGGCAAGTACTCATAGTTTAATCTTGCAAGAAGTTTAAATTCGTCTTTCTGTGCTCTATGTAAACGCTTATGAATAGCACTGAAGAACTTTGAACTTGCTTCAAGCAATGCCATTGTTGTTCCGACTGGACCATAACTGGCAGCATCAGATACTAGCTGCTCAGTGGTGTCAGCAAATTTCTGGCCTGTCTGCGAAATAAAGTTAAGCATGTTGAACAGGGTTGCGCTTGGCTCCTTGTATGGAAGCGGCACAATTGCCTGTTGTAGATTGACACCTGTTGCTTCAACGTCCTTAAACTCACCGGGGCTAATAGGATCATTGTCACCGACAATCCGTACACCCTTCTGCTTAAAGCCACCGGGAAGGTTGGCAAACTGACCTGCATCTACCAATGCTCTCATTGCAGCAGTCGCAGTCATGGTAAGGTTGCCAAGGAAGTGGATCAGGCCAAGACCATAGAACCCAAAGCCGGGAACGTAGCGATAATGAGTAAAGAACATTTTCTTTTGCTTGGCAGGATCATTGGGGTTATAGTTCCTGCGAATTGACAAAACAGTTCTGGACTGCTCTTCAATTGTTACGATATAGGGTAGGGCGAGACCGTCATCCTCTTCAGTAAGTTCCATTGGCAATTCTAAATAGCAGTGCTGTTCAAGAAGAACGTACTGCGGGTCATGCTGTGAAGAGGGGGAAAGACCTAGAATTGTATTCATTTTCTCAGCCATTGCGGTCTGAGAGGGAACTGCAGCCGTAGGTAGGTCGATCTCCGCATACATTCCTGCGTTAATGCAGCGTTGGAGTTCGATGGGACTGCGATAGATTAAGTGAGTATAACGGTCTGCCCGTCGCAGGTCCGTGGCGTAATACGACACGAAGAACTGGTCAATAGGCACAAACTCAGAGACTGGCCTATTAAGCGTAGTATCAAAATAAATCTTTTTAAATGCTGAACCGATTAGCGGAAGGTTAAATAGCATCCGTTCCGTTTCATCGAAGTATTCAGGAATCTGCTCAGTCAACTGGTAATTCATAAATGTTTTAACACGCTGCGCCTGTTGTTCGCGCCGCTCGTCTGACTTACCTACGATCTGTGTTCTAACAGGACCGGCAGGAGGAAATAACTCCTGAGTTGCCTTTGACTGAAACTTAACTGCTGACTCAATGATTAGGGGATGGACTGCAGTACAAGCACCTTCAAATGGTTCAGATGCTTCCTCAATCTTTAGACCAAGGAGATCAAAGCCACGTTCAAACATTGACTCCCACTCAGCCCGACTTTCCTTGTCAGCCTCAAAGTTGTCAAGTACCTGATTTGCAATTTCTTCAAGAGTGTCCTCATCTAGATCGTCAACAAGGTTCTTGAAGAAACCTTCTTCATCGTCCATTGCATATTCAGGAATTTCATCTGGTCCTTCATCTGAATTACCAAATTCAATAACCACACCACCGTCATCTTCAAACTCCATGTTAACTGGACCTGTTTCGATTTCAGTGCTGTCAGGACCAATATCAATTTCAATGATATTGTCCTGCTCAATACGATCAAATGGATTTCTTTCTACAGCCATTAAAACTTCCCCATAAATAATTCTTCACACTTAATATTTAAAAGTATATTACTAACTTCTCCAGTATGCAACCTTTTTTTGCCTACGTGGATTAATATCATCTTCCCAATCAGGGTCTTCAGGATGCGTCAACCTCCAGCTTTCCTTGACGTACTGGATTGCCATTGTCATTGCATCCACTTGGTCATCGTGTTGCCCATAGGGAAATGACAATGCTTCACCTATTAAATCTTCAGCCCATGCCTTCTCTGCTGGTAGCCATACCCTGCCTGACTCAAGCATAGGCGTTGAAGCATAGACTCTTGAGGTCTTGTCACGATCAGGCAGGTATTCCATAACTGGCAACCCTGACCGTCTCATATCCTGAATAAGAGATTGACCACTTGCCTTCTTTTCAATCATACATACATCAGGCATAAACTTCATATACATTTCTTTTGCCAGTCTTCTCAACTCAGGATATTCAAACCTGCCCTTGATGTTTGACAACAAGATTAAATTTGAGGCAAAGTCTTCAGTGCCATCTTCATAGTCTTCCTGCATGGAGAAGATACCCCATGTCTGGATAACACTGTAGTCAGCCGTTGTCTTGGTCGAGAACGCAGTATCATAAGTCTGGATCACAAAGTCACAACTAGGCGGGTCGCCATACGGCCAGTCCTGTAGCCACTTACGTTTAATCAGCCCACCCTCTTCAGGTGAGGGGTTCTGCATGTAAAGACTTTCCCAATACTTACTGCCATTACTGTTTCTGATTTCTTCTTCGTCAATACGCAATAGCTCGTCTGGTTTCCATTCAGGAAAGTATGAAGACCCTACAGGTAGGCCAAGCAGTTCACTTGCAGGTTCATCTAACCATGCAGGAATACTGACTACTTCCCACGGCAATGAATACTCCAAGTCATTTTCTAACTCTTGCTTTAAAAGCCAACCACAAAGGTCATCAAAATGGTATCGGGTGTTGATAATAATAATTGAACCGTTAGGCATGATACGGGTTCGTAAACCAGAGGGATACCAATCTTTAATATACTTTCTACCACTTTCTGAAAACGAGTCCTCTTCTGACATCACGTCATCTAGAATTGCGATATGTGCACCACGACCTGCAATCTGTGATCTTACACCCGCAGCATAGTAGGAACCATTAAGATTTGTTTTCCACTTACCTGCTGCCCTAACGTCAGCCCTAAGATTAACACCTTTAAATATTCTTTGAAAGTCTTCAGCGTTCACAATATCTCTGACAGTACGTCCAAAGTCTGATGACAATTGGTCACTATGGGAAACTGACATAATCTCATGGTTAGGTGAATTACCTATGTACCATGCAGGGAAAAGCTTTGAACATATAACTGACTTTGAACTACGTGGTGGCAGGAACACCATCAACCTTTTGATCTTACCTTCATGAACATCCTGTAGCTTCTGAGAAAGAACTTCTATGTGTTTACCCATTTGCCAGTCAGATACCAGCGTAGGCGCAAACATTCTTACAAAAGTCAGGAAGTCAGTTTTTGCATTTGTCATTGCCAACTGTTCAAGTGACGAGGAAAGCTCTGAAAAGGTTCCTACCCTACCCAGTTCTTCATAGTCATCTGGAAACTCACTTGTCATAAATTGTACTCCATATCATCATCACCACAATATACCCCAACCATGACAAAGTTGGCAAGTAAAAACATCACTTCAAAATGACATAAGAAATAGGCAAAGCTGTTTTTTTTTCTTTTACTACATAAAAAATAGATTACCATAGTTGCACATTGTTGCAAAGCATGATATGCTAGGCGAGTTACTGAGGGGGTCTTATAAGATATATAGAGATATATAGAGTCTTATATAAAGATATAATAAGATAACAATAATAATTAACATAAGAGTCTAATAAGAGTCTTATTAGATAGGCGAGTCTCCCACCCAATTCATCATCATGATACTACCCCTGTTTTTTTGGTCTATATGTCACAGGGGTATATTATATATATACATGCGGCGTGACTTTTTGGGTGGGGTGTGTCTTTATAGACACACTAGATTCTGGAGGATTCTATAAAGAATCCTTTTTGTTTGCAGAAACAACACATAGTGTTGCAAAATAGCAACAACTCTGCCTCTAAAGAGGCAAGATAGAGACGATGTAGACCTAAAGGTCTGTTGTTTCACTCTCTTTGTCTCTTAAGTGTGGTATTTATACCACTCTAGAGACAACCAAGATACCCCCTATCCCATTGATTTTCAATCAATATCTCCCCAAATCTCTCATGTGTTGCCTTTCAGCAACACTGATGAGATTCCTCGTAGCCCGATGAACCCGAAGGGTTGACAACGATGAACCATTAGAGATACCACTATGGCTCTCATTTATGAGAGACATAGATGGTTCTCTTAACAACTCTGAAGGTGAAGACGACGATGACTGAAGCAGTTTTTCTTAGCGGCATAGCAGTAGCTATGGTGATGGTTTTCGGTTTCGTTCTATGGAACGCTGTGGCGGCAACCACGATTGATGACCACAGCGTTTATTCTAAACGTAAAATCAACCATAAGGTTGAAGCGATGGCAAGGGAACAACGTCGCCATGATCGGGCCATGAGCCGCATCCGTAACCGTCGTCGCTAGGCCACTTGACAACCCTTAGAGATACCACTATATCTCACATACTGTGAGAGATATAGATGGTTCTCTTACCAACCCTGAATGGAGACTGACCAATGGGCAATGAAATCTTTTTCGTAGAAAACTTCAGCAAAGGCCGCTACACAGCTTACACCAGTGTAGGCAGTGATGAATATCTGGATATTCATGGGCCAGATGGAAGCTTCATTACCACCATCCACCTTGATGAAACTGATAGTTTCATTGACAACTTCATTGCCCGAAACATCTAACCCTTTAGAGATACCAGTAACCCTCTCAGTTATGAGAGGGCTACATGGTTCTCTTAACCAATCTGTTGCAATCAACCACAAGGAAATCTACCAATGGCAAAAACAGCAAAGCTGACCTTCCGCGTTAATGCTCGTTCCCCGAAGTATGGCTATGGATTCCATTCCATTAACAATGGATGGCGGCTTGATATCCCTTGGCACAGCCTTACCGTCTTCGACGGCGGGAAGCAGGGTAAACAGACCATTCGGTCTAGCCGTTCAGGACTTCGTTGGATTGTTGAAAACAATCGTAAGCGTCGAGTTCGTGTCAGCCACAACGTAGCAGCATAAGGCGAAACAGGGACTTTGTTCCCTGTCTGGCGGTAATGCCGTCACTGATGAGCCTAACATCGGAGATGTTTCCAATGGCACAATCAAAGTCCACCAAAAAGGCAGCGGCAAAGCGTAATCCCTACGCTAAAGACTTGGCTAATGCCAAGTACGGTTCTCGTAAAGTACCGTCTGCCAAACTTTACATTCGTAAAGAAAAGCACAGAAAAGGAATGTCTGATGTTTGTTCGTGACCAAGCAATGCTTGAAGCTTTTGCAAAGCAAAGCCCCAAAAACACCGAGCAAGTTGCCGTGTTTGTCATTGCATCAATCCGTACTCAGCTTGTGACGCTTCCCCGCATCATGAAGACTTACCGGAAACGTGGCAAGAATGGACTAGCAGAGCTAATGCCGAAACAGCGTGAAGGTATTCTCTATGTCCGAGAAAACCGTGACTGGCTCTACAATATTGTAGAGAACTGTCGCAATGGCAGTATCTCAACTGAGGAAGTTCTGTTAGAACTACAGCGCATCCCTTGCATTGGCTTGGTGAAGGCAGGGTTTATGCTTCAGTGCCTTACAGGCAAGGTTGGTTGTCTGGATTGCCATAATCTGAAAGAGTATGGTTACAAGGAAGGTTCGTTCAAGCTTTCCAATAACAAGTACACCAAAGGTAATCTCAGGAAAGTCCGCAACTACGTTGAAACTTGTGAGGAGATTGGTGGCTCTGAGTTCCTATGGAACCAGTGGTGTGAGGGTATGGCAAACCGCTATCCCAAACACTTCAGCAATGCTGATGCCGTTTCATTCCTTCACACCGATGCCATACTTGGCATTAACTAATTCCGAGGACGACGATGATGGTTGTAGAAATAAAAGTTGATAGACATGAAGACTTCTTGTATGAAGATAATCGTGCAATGAAGTTGACATCGTATGTGATGGCAGAAAGATGTATTCAGGTTGAGGTTGCTAAGATTTGCAATGACAAGGAAGAAGGTGACTACTCGTCTTTGATTTACATAATAGAAGGTGGCTTCAAAGGCTTTCACAACATGGAACCTAGCGAACTGATAGAAGAATACAAACAGATAGAAGAACAGTGGTATGAACTGGAATCCAATGATGGATTGTATTGGGACGCATATGAAGACGATCCTATTCACACTCTCAATGATGAAGTGGTTGCATCATGAAGCAGTGGTACATATCTCAATAAAACTGGAAAAACTGAATAAGAGGCTGTCCAATGTGGACTTATGAAATTGAAGAAAATGGCTTCAATAAATGCTGTGATGTAGTAGTCATGTATGAACTGGAAAAGGTTACAACTGTAACCCTTCCAAACTATGAGAGGGCAGTAGAGTTTCTACTGTCGCATACTGAATATACCAAGCATGGAGTGATCTACGGATGAGCATTACTGGCGCAACTTATGAGACAACATCTATGATGCAAGATACTACCCACAACGGTTGGACAAACTACGCCACTTGGCGTGTCAATCTGGAATGTTTCGATGGCATGGATTCCTGTAAAGGAATGGATGCTGAAACATGCGAGGACATTGTGACAGAACATATCTACCGTCAGTCTGAAGGACTGGCCTATGATTATGCTATGGCCTTCCTTTCAGACGTAAACTGGCACGAGATTGCTGAACATCTAAAAGATGAGGACTGATATGAAGAAAATTGTTCATATAAATCAGCACGTTATTCGGTCTAACGCAAAAACGGGTGAGCGTGAGCCAGTCATTACGGTTAAGACATACAAATCAAATGACTATGCTCATGAGGTAACGATTGACGGCCCGTGTAAGATCGTTTATAGTCCCGACAAGCCTTTGTCCTGTGGGGCAAAGGTCTGGATTGAAACTGAAAGCGAGGTACAGATCAATGGCTGAGTTTAGCGTACATAATGTTACAAACATTAAGTTGAGTGATCGTTCACATACTGATCCCGACACTACCTTTGAACCCTTTAGGGTTTTTGTGGTAACGGTAACGGATAACAATGGCGTTGAACACTCTATGAAGTTCTTTACAAACAACCTTGATCTGGAGATTTCCAATGCATAGTACTGAGGACTTTTCAAGAATGTGGTTCGCTGTATGCGCCGATAGCACGTTGTTTGTGTTAGGCGATCATGGTGACTACGCTGCCGCCGATGCGACCGCCAATGACTTAGGGCTGGATGTTATGTTTTTAGTCTGTGGTGCCGACGCAGCGCAGTGGGCCGACACTATCAACGCAAAACGTAGTTTACACATCAATTTCGCAGGGGGAGAATACCAATGACTGACAACAAGTGGCTTGGATGGGATGACCTCACTACTGAGGCCCGTGACACCTATGAACAACGCTGGATCAAAGATTTCATGAATGAAATAGAATGTGACAAGTTTACGGCTGAACTGCAGTTTGAACAGTGGCTGAATACTTCAGCCCAGTATGAAATCAATTTCGCAGGGAAAGAACTCTGATGACTGACAGCTATATTTCCACCAGTGCCGGAGGTACTACCTTTGCTGGACCGGATGCCGTCCAACTCTTTAGAGCCATGCAAATTAAGGGAGCCTTGAAGATGTGGAAGGTGGGACTGAAAGTCCATCGTGGTGTCAAGCTCAAGGACTTGCTGGGCATGGTCAGTGAACACACTGGCAAGACCTACAAGAAATCTGATCTGGACACAGCTATTGCTGATCTGGTACAATGGATTGAAGCAATGAAGTCAGCACTTCCAGTGGAGGCAGAGTAAATGAAGTATCAAAGCATCGAAGACCTTTCCGTTGAGCAGCGCCTACAACTTAATAAGTTGATTGCTGAAGCTGTGTCCGAGAAGCGCGATGCGTTTACAACTGAGGCAGATGTTCGTTACTTTGTAACGGATGAATACCTCTATGAGTTGAGCTATGAGGACTGGCATCTTAATCAAGATGCGGAGGAACCTTATTCAATTAACGACTATTCTGATGACGCTGAAGCGTTGGCTTCTGCGGGGTTCGGGACTGACGAGGACTGGGTATTATGGCGAAGATTACTAGATGGGTCTGTCTAGCTGACGAGTTGCCAACCATAGGTTGTGGTTGGCGTTTGGTTGTAGCAGATGTAGGCAGGAAGTGGGCGTATGTAAAATCAGCAACGTCCCCTGTACCTACCAACCGTACACGTGTTCGCGTACAGGTATGGAATAAGATTGAGGCGATGTCCGACAAAAGAGGAGTCCCCTTTCGATGAACAGGTTTGCCGCTCAATAGGCACGTGCGGGGCCACGGTTAGTCTCGCAACCCTTAGAGATACCACTTAGTCTCTCTTATATGAGAGACTAAGATGGTTCTCTTAGAAACCTCACGGAAAGGAAAGCCAATGGCTCTTTCAAAAAAAGAAATCATACGTGAAACCTCCATCAATGTGGAGAATGTGGTAGAGATTTTATCCACTGAAATCAATATGTTGCTGGAAGAAACTGATATGGCACTTCCAGTTGTATATGGTGCAACAGTCTGTGCCATATCAGCGGTGTTTGACCATGCACCTAGTGACTTACATGCCATGCGTTTAATCACAACGCTACTCGACAACAAACTCGAAGACCTTCTCGAAGGAGACGCAATTCTGGAACGCATGAGCAAGAAAGGAGATGACGAATGACCACCAAGAACCCTTTCGGCAAGAGCCGTGACAAAGACAACCCGTATGCCATCTATGAGGCAGGAGACTTTGTGTTCCATGTCTGTAAGACATATCAGCGTCCTGAAAAAGAAAAGGACAATGAGTATGCAAGGTGGTTTGTGTGGGCCAAATCCCCAATGACCTACGGTTCCTTTGAGGGTGGCGATATGTACATCAAGGAACTTGAAAGCTTTGCACACCTTACTCATGGAGAACCTGAGTGGCTTGAGGCGTACAAACTTGACATGCCAACAGAGTTGATCTAAAATAGTAGGGTTCGTTGGGCGTGTCGTTCCACGTCCAACTCCTATCCCCCCGAAAGGAGAGTGATCCATGAGTAAATATAATTACCAAAGCTACGATGAAATACCTTCCTCAGTAGAGGCATATATTCTCACAGTAGCTGCCACCGACATGATTTACGATGTTGCCTTGGGAGACATCAATTCTTTCATGAATGGCTACGAGGAGTGGGAGAACGATCCTGCGCTACAATACTCTGCAACCACAAGCGGTTGGTAAGGACTTAACATTATGGGTGACATGGTATTAGCAGTTCCTGATAAGGAAGGAATCGGCATCTCGTTCAGGCTTGAGGAGGACGATTTCAACCACATCACAATTTCCTATCAACACTTAGCGGAGGATTTTCTTGACAGTCTCATGTCACCCTTGTCGCAGACAGATAGCGGAGAGTTAGTGGTAGGCATCAAAACTGATGACGCTGAAGCAGCACAACAGGTGAAAGATGTTATCACTTCTTTCCGCTATCTTGCTGATTACCTTGAAGAAGAATACGGTAAGCAAGTTATAGGAACCTATAACATAGAGAACGCTAAACTTTACTTAGGACACTAGCATCATGAATATCTTTGCCGATCCGGCAACGTGCCTTGCTCTCGCTATCTATTGGGAGGCAAGGAACCAGCCTACTGCTGGGCAAGTAGCAGTGGCACAGGTTGTCATCAATCGTGTCAGCGATGATGGCTTTCCCGATAACGTCTGTGACGTTGTAACTCAAGGACCAACCTACAAGAGCAATCCCGATTTACCTGTCAGGCATATGTGCCAGTTCAGTTTCTACTGTGACGGCAAGTCAGATGATCCAAAAGATCACAAGTCTTGGGACAAAGCAAAGTATCTTTCATGGCGCGTTATGCACAAACAATCTGTTGACATATCAGATGGTGCGTTGTACTATCATGCAGATTACGTTGCTCCCAGTTGGAGCTTTACCAAAGAAAAGGCAATAAGGATCAACGATCATGTCTTCTACCGCTAACACAATCATTCGTGTTCGCTGTCCTGATTGTGACGGCGAAGGAAGTACTGAGTCATATGTATATGAACCTTGGCGTGAAGGTCTCGTAAGCCAGTGTGAATGGTGTTGTGGCGACGGCTATGTTGAGTACAAAGAATTATATGACAGCATAGCTGATGCACGACTAGACTATCCCGATGCAACGGAGATACTTTCGGTAAAGTAACATGGATGAAGAAGGCTCGACAGTCTTCAAACGAAATGAAAGGTTCTTGGACATACTTACGAAGGCTGCTGTTGATATTCCTAATCCTGTCAGGAATTACAGGCTCACGTCTGCTGTTGTCTACAAGAATAGCATCATCTCCTTTGGAGCTAACTCATACAAGACTGACCCATTTCAGGCGAAGTGGAGCAAGAACGATCACGCTATCCACCTTCATGCTGAAGTCAATGCAATCAAAAACGCAATCAAAAGGGGTGGCATAGACATCCTGAAAAGGAGTACTCTCTACGTTGCCAGAGTTAGAAACCTAAATGGTTCAGGTTATGAGAGAGCAATAGCAAGGCCATGCACCGGTTGTCGCCGCTGTATAACAGAGTTTGGAATCAAGGACGTAGTTTACACAACCAATGAAGGACATCGTTACCTGTAATGGAATATAAATTCAATCACCTCGTAACAGTTGAACTGATCGACCACATGGGCAGTGACTTGTCAGTGGTAAATGCTGCACGTGTTTCATTCAACAAACAAGCTGACTGGGATTTGGATGACAAAAGTCGTAACAAAACCAAGACGTTACGAAAGAAAGACGAGAAACTAATTGAGTATCTGGCGCAGCACAATCACTGGTCGCCTTTCTCTCATGCCACCATGTCAGTTCGTATTGCAGCACCCATCTTTGTTGCAAGGCAATTGGCAAAGCATCAGGTTGGTTTGGCATGGAATGAAATCAGCCGCCGTTACGTCACCTATGATCCTGACATATGGATACCTGAAACATGGCGAAAGCAGGACGAGAACCTGAAGCAAGGTTCAATGGATGAGGAAATTACTTCACCAAATCTTGCCATTCACACTTATCAGGACGCAGCACGTCACGCGGTTGATGCGTACAATAATTTAATAAAGTTCGGTGTGTGTGCTGAACAAGCACGAGCAGTCCTAACACAAGGTATGTTTACCGAATGGTACTGGTCAGGAAGTTTGTATGCTTTCTCTCGTGTGTATAACTTACGTATGGAAGAGACAGCACAACGAGAAACAGGTGAGGTTGCCAAGGGCATTGGCTACCATGCTAACCGATTGTTCCCCGTATCATGGAAGACACTAACTGGAGAAGCAGCCAATGGCTAAGACACTACGTGGCAATGAGAAGCCACCTTCTGAACAACACCGACGTACATCTATTGGTCGAGGTGCAAATTCTAAACCTGTAAACAAGCACAAGAGGCGATCATGGAAGAAGTACAGGGGTCAGGGCAGATAATACCGTTTGACTGGGCTGTTGAACGTATGTACTATAGAGGCAAGGTTGATTTCCACCGCCTTGTCCGCATTGAAATGATGGCGATGGGTTATGACCCTAACGATCAGGACGACCTGACTGAGTTCTGGAAACTTATCTACGAGGAGTTTATTGAAGATGACGATGACCCCACAACCCCTAAACAACCTGACTGGTGAAGAGGACAACATGAACGAGAGTGAAATCACCTATCGTGTCGATCAGCTAATGGACCTTGGTAAAGCCAGTGCCCTTCGTGGCTGGTCGATGGAAGATATTCTGAAGATTATTCAGAATGAGTATGGTCCTGATGGGTACGAGATTGCACGTAGCTATATCGTTAAGGACGTAGCAGGTATTGAAGACGAGGAAAAGTATATCGACAAGGCTATTTCAAAGGTACGCAAAGAGAAGAAACTTGGTACATCAACTGACAAGATTATTGAAGAACTTGAAAAGAATATCAGCGAGGAGTGATGAAGAACCTTTGGGTTAAAGACAGGAAGATTGTCTTCAGAGAACTGTACTCAACCTACATTGAGGAAGGTTACAGTAGTAAAGAGGCCAAGCGTCTTGCCAAGCAAGAGGCTGAAGAGATCATGGCTGAAGATCAAATGTTTATCAACGATATCTTGGATGAAGAAGAATGAATATCTTTATGCTCGACAAAGACCCAGTAAAGGCTGCACAGTATCACTGTGACAAGCACGTAGTGAAGATGATCCTTGAGACAGGACAGTTGTTGTCAACAGCATGGCGCATGATTGATGGTCATGAGTTTGCCGATAGCCGTGGAATGTATAAATGTACACACAAGAATCACCCATCAGCAGTGTGGGTAAGAGAGACCAACAACAACTACGGTTGGCTGTACCGACTGTTCCTTGAACTAGGCAAGGAGTATACCTATCGGTATGGCAAGGAACACCTGACTATCAAGAAACTTAGAGGCCCACTTGACATGGCACCATTCGGAATCAAGCAGGGCTTCATGACGGAGATGCCCCAGTGTATGCCAGACGATGCTAAAAGACCTGATCCTGTTGACGGCTATCGCAATTACTATCGTGTTTATAAAGAACGTATCCTCAATTATACCAAACGACCTGAACCGGAGTGGCTCGTATGAAGTACGGAAAGATATGGGGGACTACACGCCCCCTACTACAGACACCTTTCGTTGAGGTGCATCACATTGAAATCAGTAAGGGTGGACAGTGTTCCTATCACCAACACCTTCACAAGTGGAATATGTTCTATGTAATCAAGGGCAATCTTGAGATACGTGTAACCAAAAATAAATATGCACTTGAGGACATTACCTATCTAACAGATGGTGAGTACACAACGGTCAGCCCAACTGAGAAGCACTACTTCAAGGCCGTCTCAGATGTAGAGGCTCTTGAAATCTATTACCCGGAGCCACTATCTGAAGACATCCTTCGTGAAAATGTTGGGCGTGTAACACAGGATAGTTACAGTCTCGACATTGAGAAAAACAAAATGTTGAACAACAAGGAACGTGGCAAAGTCGATCTAGATGCCGCTTATGGAAAAGGATATAACTAATGTTTTACGTATCAGATGCACAAGGCAAGAAGAGTGATATGTTTCCAACCAAAGGTGAGGCAATCGAACATCTACAAAATCTTGAACGCCTTGCAGATGCGTTGCGTTGCAAGTGGGAGTACTCGACTGAGACAGATTTGATTGTGTCGGACGACAACCGTATCCTGAATACCTTCTCAATCTATGAGGGGGCGAACTACACCGACACCGCTTAGATATAACACCAAGCAGGTTCAGTTATGAACCGCTTGGATGTTTATCTTACATTGACAATACCCATGAAAGGTGTATAATGCTGCCGATGACTGACGATTTCCCTGAAACCAAACAAGTAAAGCGTGGCCCCTGTCCCTCATGTACGTCGAGTGATGCGTTCATTGAGTATGATGACGGGCATGGACATTGCTTTTCATGCAACTACCACAAGCGAAAAGATAAGGACAACGATATGGAAGTGACCGCATATCAAAACAACAAGACACAGCCTTTGTCACAGGCATTTCGTGGCAACAACATGGCGCTGACAGATCGTAATGTCACGCAGAACACAGCCAACAAGTATGGTGTGACTGCAACCATTGGCAACAATGGTATCGACAAGCACTTTTACCCGTATCACGATGCTGACGGCAACCTACTTGCCTATAAAACACGACTCTGTGAGAAGAAGGACTTCTACATCGAAGGTCAGTTCACTTCAGCCCGACTGTTTGGACAACAGCTATTCAGTGGTGGTGGCAAGTATATCACATTGACTGAAGGGGAGATTGATGCAATGTCAGTCTTCCAGATGACGGGCAGCAAGTGGCCGTGTGTGTCACTCAAAACTGGTGCACAGGGTGCAGTCAAGGACGTGAAGGCAAACTTCGACTTCCTCAATTCCTTTGAGACTGTTGTGCTTTGCTTTGACAATGACAAGCCGGGACGCGAGGCGGCATCGGCAGTTGCTGAACTGTTTGAGCCTAACAAATGTAAGATTGCAAAGCTGACACTGAAGGATGCCAACGAGTATCTACAGCAGAACAAGACTGAGGAGTTCACTCGCTCATGGTGGAACGCACAGCCTTACACACCAGCAGGGATCATCAACCTTGCCGATATGTCAGAGACACTGTACGACGAGGACCAATCGCAGACTTGCATGTACCCGTTTGAAGGTCTGAACAATCTGCTGTATGGCATCCGTACTGGTGAACTTGTTACACTCACAGCGGGTACTGGCACAGGTAAGTCCAGTGTAATGCGTGAACTGATGCACCACGTTCTCAAGAGTACCAACGACAACATTGGTGTTATCTCTCTGGAAGAGAACACTCGCAGCACAGTCTTCCATCTCATGTCAGTCGAGGCTAACCAACGATTGTACATTCGTGAGGTACGTGACCAGTTCCCTGAATCACAGTTGCGTGAGTGGGAGAAGGAGACAATCGGCACTCGACGTTTCTTTGCCTTCGATCACTTTGGTTCTCTTGGAACGGCTGAAATCCTCAACCGTGTACGATACATGGTCAAGATACTTGACTGCAAGTGGGTGTTCCTAGACCACCTGTCTATCCTTGTGTCAGGTCTTGAGGGTGAGGACGAGCGACGTAACATCGACCAGCTTATGACTAAGCTACGCTCACTGGTTGAGGAGACACGCTGCGCCTTGCTACTTGTCAGCCACCTTCGACGGTCATCAGGATCAGACCGTGGACATGAGGATGGAAAAGCTGTAAGCTTGTCACATCTACGTGGCTCACAGGCAATCGCACAGCTATCAGATGCAGTAGTTGCAATGGAGCGTGACCAACAGGCAGAGGATGAAAATGCTGCAAACACAACTACCATTCGCGTACTTAAGAACAGGTACGCCGGAGAAACAGGGGTTGCATGTCACCTGTACTTCAATCGTGAGACAGGTAGGCTGCACGAGGTCGAGAACCTTGGTGACAATCCAGACCAACCCAAGCAGATGGGCATTACAGCGGAGACTATCTAAATGAAACACGTGGTGGATATTGAAGCTGACTCATTACAGCCGTCCACTATTCACTGCATCGTTGCAAAGAATGTCGAGACGGGAAAGGTTTACACCTTTAGAGAGAGGGAGTGCATTAACAACTGGCCTAGCTTTGCCAAGCAAAACATCACAAGCTACGTGATGCACAATGGTATCAGCTTTGATGCACCTGCCCTTAACCGTCTGACTGGTACACGTATATCAGTAGATCAGATCGAAGACACAATGATTATGTCGCAGATCACAAACCCAATGCGTGATAACGGTCACTCGCTTGACGCATGGGGCCAGACACTGGGCTTCCCCAAGACAGAGTTCAATGACTGGTCCCATTGCTCAGACGAGATGGTAAAGTATTGCATCAACGATGTGGAGTTGACGGCAAGAGTGTATGCCACACTCCAGAATGAGTTACGAAACTTCAGCGATGATAGCGTCAGGATGGAACATACAATCAGATTCCTGATTGACAGACAACAGAAGAACGGCTTCACACTTGACATGCCCAAGGCAATGGCACTGATGTCACGACTCTCTGACATGGCAGGTGATATTGAACTACAGGTACAGGAAGCCTTCTATCCTCTACCTACTTTTATCAAAGAGGTTTCACCTAAGATCAGAAAGGATGGAGCGTTATCTAAAGTTGGGTTGTCACATCTTGGTGATGACTGGCCTTGTGCTGGTGGCGAACATTCAGTTGTTGACTTCCCACAGTTTAACCTTGCCAGTAGGCAGCAGATTGTACGACACCTACAGCATCGTGGTTGGAAGCCCACCAAGTTCACAGAGAAGGGACACGCCATCGTAGATGAAGGAGTTCTTAAGCATGTGAACATACCTGAAGCACAGTTGATTGCACGTTACCTTCTATTAAAGAAGCGTGTATCACAGATCAAGCAGTGGATCGACTACTACGATGACGATGGTAGGGTCCACGGCAGGGTGCTTACACTCAAAGCAGTCAGTGGGCGTATGGCACACCATGCACCTAACATGGCACAGGTTCCTGCTTCATACTCTGAGTTTGGTAAAGAGTGCCGTGCGTGTTGGATTGCTTCAGCACCTGACAGAGTTCTAGTGGGTTGTGATGCGAGTTCACTTGAGTTACGTGGACTTGCTCACTACCTTAATGACGAAGCGTTTATCAACGAGGTTGTGAACGGTGACATTCACACCGCCAACCAGAACGCAGCGGGGCTGGAGACACGTGACCAAGCGAAGACGTTTATCTATGCGTTTATCTACGGTGCTGGTGCCGCCAAGATTGGTAGCGTGGTAGGAGGTACAGCAAAGGATGGGCAACGATTGATTGACCAGTTCCTTTCCAACGTACCTGCACTTAAGACACTACGCCAACGTGTTGAACAGGCTGCACAACGTGGTTACGTACCGGGACTTGATGGGCGTAGGCTCAAGGTCAGGTCTCCACACTCAGCACTTAACCTATTGATCCAAGGAGCAGGTGCTGTTATATGTAAGCAGTGGCTGATACATATCATGAAGATGGCAAACCAAGAGAAGCTAGATGGCAATCTTGTTGCTAGTATCCACGACGAGTATCAATTCGATGTTAAACGTGAACACGCTGAAAGGTTTGGCGAGGTAACTCAAAAAGCCATGAAGCAAACTGAAACCATCCTCAAAGTCCGCTGTCCTCTAGACAGTGAGTACAAGATAGGACGCAACTGGAGCGAGACACATTGACAACGGTAGCAATAACTGAAGACGATCTTACTTATGCAAACGCTGTAGCACAGGAAATATATGCGGAGTCCAGACGACAAGGATTGTATGCTGGTGGCGCTACAGGCTCTTACTCAAGTCGTAACGAAGTCACTGGCGTACTAGGTGAAATAGCAGCAGCTAGATATCTTGGCATAAAGTTTGAACCAAATATCAACCAATTCAAGAAACCTGATGTTGCCAACCTACAGGTCAGGACAACACGTTACCCTAACGGTAAGTTAATCATTCGCAAACGTGATCCTATTGACGATCCCTATCTACTTGTTATCGTTCCCAAAAAGGATGTTGCAATCATGGCAGGATGGATCGATGGTAAGGACGCAATGATACAGGAGAACTGGCACAACAAAGAAAAGATCAAGAAGTTACTTGGCCCCGGCGATGCCGCTTGGGTACTCTTTCAAAACCAACTAAAACCCATGACAGAACTGGAGATACAGAATTGTCATACCTAATCCTAACAGTAGAAACATTAGTTTTAATAGGCGTATGGTTTAATACCATGCTAAATTGGAACACGTATCGTAAAAATAAAAAACGTGTTCGTGACCAAGAGGACTCCTATGAAACAGAGTATGACCTGTTCTTCACTGGCGAAAAAAACATGAGGAATAACGAAACAAAATTCGATTATTAAAAAAACCTGTTGACACCCCGAAACACAACGAGTACTATGTATATCTCATCAACAGCCACCGTTGAGTGGCACTGCAAAGGAGAAAGTAAATGACTGTAATTTCTGGAACCGCCTACTGGGCATCTGTTGTAACCCCTAACACCACGTTTGATTCAGATGGTGTATGGCAGATCGACGTGTGTCTTGACGACGATAACCTAGCCACGGTTCAAGGCGACGGTCTTAACGTCAAGAACAAAGGCGATGATCGTGGCAACTTTATTACAATCAAGCGTAAAGTTCGTAATGCCCGTGGTGATAACAACCAGCCACCATCTGTTGTTGACAGTGAGAAGAACGCAATCAAGGATACACTGATTGGTAACGGCAGTAAGGTGAATGTAATGTACAAGCCTTATGAGTACACATACCAAGGCCGTGCAGGTAAGAGTGCAGACCTTCAGGTTGTACAGGTTGTCGATCTTGTAGAATACAGCGGCAATAAGGCTGAAGATGCTTTGCCTGTCGTTGATGGCGGCTACAAGCACGACACAGCTATCTCTGAAGATGTTCCTTTCTAAGAGATAGTACATTCACGGGGCTGCGGTCACGATATAGAGCAGCGTATCAGCTTGGAGTGGGTGGGACCAAGCTTCAACAAAAAGAAAGGCATAGCATGTCAGAACATAAGTCCATTGAAACCGTGGTTGAAGATATATATAACCTCTTCTCAGATGAGAACGAGCGTGTCATATCTGACGCTGACATGGAAGCCTTCGTTGAGCAGGTCTGTATGTCAGTGCGTCGATCTATTGAAGAGAAGCGCGACAGAAAGGCCAACCTAAGACTGTCTCTTGTGGGGCAACCTGATCGTAAGATTTGGTATGAAATAAACCAAGCCCCACAGGAGACACTTTCTTCAAGCACCCGCATCAAGTTTTTGTTTGGAGACATTCTTGAAGCACTGCTTGTTTTACTCACTCGTACATCAGGACATGAAGTAACGGATGAACAGAAGGAGGTTGAAGTCAATGGTGTGCTAGGACACATTGATGGTAAGATCGACGGCACACTCGTTGACTTCAAGAGTGCGTCTCCCTTTGGCTTTAGAAAGTTTAAGTACGGACACTTAGCGTCTGATGATCCGTTTGGATATATGGCACAGATTTCTTCCTATGCCAAAGCTGAAGATGCAAAAGAGGCAGGGTTCCTTGCCATTGACAAATCTAATGGTGAGATTGCTTACCTACCAATACATGATCTGGAGATGATTAATGCTGAAGAACGGATTGAGAAAGTTCGTGGAGTTGTTGGACATAGCACTCCTCCCGCTAGGTGTTATAGCGATATTCCTGATGGCAAATCTGGCAATCGTCGTCTTGATATTGGCTGCGTATATTGTTCTTTTAAAAGAACTTGTTGGAGTAATGCTAACAACGGTGAAGGACTACGCGCCTTCAAGTATTCAAACGGTATCCGCTACCTTACCCAAACTCAAAAGCAGCCTGACGTTGAAGAAATTCCTATGGATAGTCTCGACTAATGCCAAGAAAACCGGTGAAGCGTTCTTCAAAAAGAGGTTTAAAAAATAAAAAGTTTAGATCGGGTTCAGAGGTAACTGTTGCTGAGTACCTTCTTGAGCTTGGTGTTGCCATCAAGTATGAAACTAAACGCATCGAATACCCTGTCGTTACAACGAGAAACTATACGCCTGACTTCCTACTACCAAATGGTATCTATCTTGAAGTTAAGGGCTGGTTCAAGGCTCATGACAGGATAAAGCATCTACGAGTTAAAGAGGCATACCCAGACCTTGACATACGCTTTGTGTTTGACAATCCAAACAAGAAGCTAACCAAGGCACCCACCGGAAAGACATATGCTCAATGGTGTGAGAAGCACGGCTTCCTGTACTGCAAACTATCTGATGGTATTCCAGAGGAATGGTTGCAGTGACAGACATCTTTATTGAGATTGAAGACTACATGCAGGAGACATCCTCCCCTGAACGTATCTTATTTATGACAGTTATCCTACAGGCGTTGCTTGATGCGTCCAAGCCATCAACAACAAATGAATCTGAACGCGCCAAGATCGACAGAACACATGCACAAGCATGGTTCTTTGCCAGTGTAGGCGTAACTGCTGAAGACTTTGCAAACGTATGTGATATGGCGGGTATTGATCCGGGCTATACACGAAGCTTTGCATACAAAGTTATACGCAGCAAAGAAGTTAAATATACAAGAAAAAAAATAAACTCTATCTTGTCAAACATCTAGAGGTAACAATGACACAGTACAAGTTCGATGAGAATCTGTATCTTGATGAGATACAGGACTACGTAGACGCGACTTACTCACAGCACTACGCATCAAGTAAGTACCAAGCCACCGATACAATCCTTGATGCTGATTATGGCGAAGGATTTTGTATGGGTAACATGCTGAAATATTGGAAAAGGTATGGAAAAAAAGGAGGAAAGAACCGTAAGGACTTGCTCAAGATTATCCACTATGCTATTATCATGCTTCATGTCCACGATATCGCCAATGAAAAGGAGTAGCTGATGCCTCATTTCCGCTCTAATGAGAACCCTATGTTTCGATCCAAGTTTAGTGAGGATATTTTCAAACATAAGTATGCCCATCATGGGTGTGAAACTTGGTCGGCACTAGCTAATGTTCTAGTGGATGATGTGTGCCAAGACTACATGACCCAAGACGAGAAGGACGAACTCAAGCGTATGATTACGGACTTGAAGTTCATTCCGGGTGGACGCTACCTGTACTATGCAGGTCGCCCCAATAAGTTCTTCAACAACTGCTACCTCCTACGTGCTGAAGAAGACACACGTGAAGACTGGGCCGACTTATCTTGGAAAGCTGAGTCCTGCCTAATGACAGGCGGTGGTATTGGTGTTGACTACTCTGTGTATCGTGAGGAAGGCCGTGTGCTTAACGGCACAGGCGGTTTATCCAGTGGACCCATCCCTAAGATGCAGATGTTGAACGAAATTGGCCGAAGGGTTATGCAGGGTGGTAGTCGTAGGTCAGCTATTTATGCCAGTCTTAATTGGCAGCACCCTGATGTAACACAATTTCTTGCCGCTAAGAACTGGTATGAAATGCCAGTAGGTAATACAGGATTTACTGTTGGACAGGTAAAGGAGCAGGACTTTAACTACATTGCTCCGCTAGATATGACAAACATCTCTGTCAACTATGACACTGCATGGCTTACTAACTACTGGAAGACAGGAGAAGTGGGTGATGTATTTCGGACAAATGTTCGTCAAGCACTATCAACCGCAGAACCGGGGTTCTCTTTTAACTTCTTTGATAAAGAAAAGGAGACGCTACGTAATGCTTGTACTGAGGTAACATCTGAAGATGACTCAGATGTATGTAACTTAGGCAGCATCAACATGGGCCGCATCGACAGCCTTGAAGAATTTACTCAGATCGTAGAGCTAGGTACTAAGTTCCTTCTCTGCGGAACCCTACGTGCAAAGCTGCCTTACAGCAAGGTATACGAGACACGTGAAAAGAACCGTCGCTTGGGTCTTGGCCTTATGGGTATGCACGAGTGGCTGATTAAGAAAGGATATCGTTATGAGGTCACTCCCGAATTACATCAGTGGTTGGGAATCTACAAAGGCATTTCTGACAGTGTTAGCCGTGACTTTGCTGATGCTATGTCTGTTTCCCGTCCTGTGGCTAACAGAGCAATTGCACCCACGGGTTCGATTGGTATTCTGGCTGGGACTTCCACTGGTGTTGAGCCTATATTTGCTGTTTCGTACAAACGACGGTATCTAAAGGGCCAGAACAGGTGGCACTACCAGTACGTTGTTGACTCCGCTGCACAAGAGATTATTGACGTGCATGGTGTAGACCCTAACAATATTGAGTCCGCACTTGATCTTGCACAGGACTACAAACGTCGCATGTCTTTCCAAGCTGACGTGCAGGACTATGTGGATATGTCAATCTCTTCCACGATTAACATCCCAACATGGGGTAGCAAACTTAACAACGAAGATACCGTGGATGACTTTGCTAATACCCTTGCATCTTACGCCCATCGCCTACGTGGCTTTACTGTGTACCCTGATGGATGCCGTGGTGGTCAGCCACTAACATCTGTCCCCTACTCTGAAGCAGTTGACAAACTTGGTGAAGAGTTTGAGGAGAGTGTAGAGACACATGACATCTGCGACATTACGCAGCATGGTGGTTCTTGCGGGGTATAGATGTGGTATCATGGACATAACATGGCCCGTGAACCTTCCTATATACTGGGAAGGAATCACGGGACCATTGTTGAGACTATGTATACTAACAGGGAACACAGAGTAATCACGCAGATTGAAAAAAGCTGTAAAGAAAACTGTGTGTCAGCGTGGAGTATTGGTTACTTCCCTGATAAGTACAAAGGAATTACGTTTAGGTTTTTTGCTGATTGTGATCTTGTTATGTTCAAAGAAACCCTGCAAGAAATTGAGGGTAAACAATGACGGCATGTTGCAAACAGTGTAAGCTTGACGAGAACAAGGAATATTGTCTTGGCTGCGGCAGGACAATCCAAGAGATACGTCAAGCATATCAACTCTCGCTTATTGAAAGGAGAAAACAAAATGGAACTACTATACAAAGATGTAGGACTTGTAACACGGTGGGCTGCGAAGAAAATCACAGCAGCTAGTTTTTGGGGATGGCTTATGCACGTCTCTGATAATGGCTATCAAGGCTGGATAAAGACCCACAAGTTTAACAAAGACCTGTAGGATTGGATGGTCCCGTAGCTCAATGGATAGAGCAACAGCCTTCTAAGCTGTAGGTTGCAGGTTCGACCCCTGCCGGGATCGCCAATTTTCTCTTGACTTATCCACACGAATACCCATATAATACACATATCAGCGCAAACATGGCTGATGTGTAGTTCAATCTTGCTTAAAAGGAGAATAACATGAACGCAAAAGAAACATTTGATCCATTTCGGTGGGAAGAAATTCCACGTGATATGTTAGACAACCTAGACCGACTTGGTTTTGGTTTTGATGACGTACTTGAACGCCTGTTCCAAGCTCACGATCACTTTGTGTCATCCACTTCCTACCCCCCTTACAACATTATTAGGGATGACAATAAGTATCGCATTGAGATTGCTCTTGCAGGTTTTAAAAAAGAGGATATTGAAGTTTCATTAACAAAGAATGTTCTCAGTGTTAATGGCACCACTCCCAAGGCAGAGGCCGATAGGAACATTGCGTATCGCGGAATCGCAACCCGAAAGTTCAAAAGGTCTTTTGCATTGTCAGATAACACTGAAGTAAAAGCTGCCAAGATGGAAGACGGTATGCTTTTAATTGAAATCGAAAGGATTATTCCTGAAGAAGACCAAGAAAGAAAAATCTCAATCGACTAAGGAGGGGCCGTCTGGTAGCGTGGTGCTATCAGGCGGCTACCCCAAAGGTAAACATGACAACATTCCACACAGACAAACTCCCCACAATTTATATCGGCTATGATCCAAAGGAAGATGCAAACTATCAGGTGTTGCGTCACTCAATCCTTAAGAACACTACCAGCCTATACAACATTGTTCCTCTTTCAATGCCAGACCTAAGACGTTCAGGGCTTTACCGTAGAGCAGGTAAGGAACTAGATGGAAAGATTGTTGATACGTTTGATGGCAAACCTTTCTCAACTGAGTTTAGCTTCACACGTTTTCTTGTTCCTTTCTTAAATCAGAACAGTGGCATGGCATTGTTTATGGACTGCGATATGATGCTACGAACTGACATTAATCAGTTGTTTGCTGAGTATAGTTCACGTACTGACTATGCTGTGCAGGTAGTTAAACATAACTATCAGCCCAAGGCACAAGAAAAGATGGACAATCAGGTGCAAACAGTGTATCGTAGAAAGAATTGGTCAAGCTTTGTTTTGTGGAACTGTTCTCATCCTTCACACTACAAGTTAACTGTTGATGACGTTAACACAAAAAACGGGAGTTGGTTACATGGGTTTGAATGGCTCAAGGATAATGAGATTGGTGAAATCTCAGAACGGTGGAACTGGTTGGACGGACACTCTACAGCGCATGATCCTTACAACGTACACTTCACCACAGGCGGTCCAGCTTTTTCGCACTGGAAACCAAGCAGGTTTGCTGACCAAGAGTACGCTCTTGAGTGGAAAGAAATCAGAAACAAACTAACAATAAATGAATCTCTAGGAGAACTCAATGCTTAACAGCCAACTAACTTTTGTCACATCCTTTAGTCAGGAGGGTTTCTACAAGTATGCCAAGAACATGCTTGAATCAGTTGCCGATAAGTGGCACCCCTCACTAAAGCTGGTTGCCTACTACCATGACTGTGATAAAGAAACAGTTGACGCAATGCCAGAGGCAAAGAACATTGAGTATCGTAATCTTAATCTAGTTCAGGATATGCTTAACTATCGTGACCGCATGAAGGTACACGATGGCACTGAGGGTGGCAAAGTTCCTTACAACTGGAGACTAGATGCAATCAAGTGGTGCCACAAAGTCTACGCAATGACAGACCTTGCATTTGAAATGATGGAGAAGGAGGCACAAGCGGGGTGGCTAATCTGGCTGGACGCAGATACAGTAACAACCAAGCTGCTAAAGCCAGATAGCTTTGCCAACATCCTCCCATCACAGGCTGAACTTGTTTACCTTGGCCGCAAGGACGTTGACTACAGTGAGACATCTTTCCTAGCGTTTAACCTTAACTACGAGTCACCCGGATTTATGCTTGGTGATCTACGTGGCTGTTACGATATTGGAGAAGTTACCTCATATCGTGAGTGGCACGATGGTTTTATTATTGAACGTCTGCTAAAGATTTATATTGCTCATGGCATGAAGGTCCACAACCTTACGCCTAATGTTAATGGCCTTGCAGCATTTGCCAACTCTGAATTGTCAGACTACATGGTACACTACAAAGGCAACCGCAAGGCAGAGATTGGCAATGACGTTGCACCAGATGTACGCCTTCCACGTTACGAGCAACTCAATACACTTATCCGACATTACCAATCAAAGAACATTGTAGAGGTAGGGACATGGAACGGTGGCCGTGCCATACAAATGGCAACTGCGGCCTTTGAAAACAGTGACACAGTTAATTACGTAGGCTTTGATTTGTTTGAGGAAGCCACTGAAGAAATGGATAAAGTTGAGCTTAACAGCAAACGACACAACACCATTGAGGCAATCAACCAGCGTCTAGCTGACTTCCAATCTGAAATGGAAAAAGAAGGTAAGACATTTACCTTTAAGCTATACAAGGGTGACTCCAAGGAAACTCTGGCACAGGCCAAGGAAGATATTGCAACGGTTGACTTTGCATACATTGACGGTGGACACAGTGAGCCTACTGTACGTAATGACTTTGAATATCTAAAGCACTCACCTGTTGTTGTCTTCGATGATTACTTCTCTAAAGACGAGGAGGATCGTATTCTTGGTGAAGAATACTTGGGAACCAACCGACTGGTAGCTGAGATCAAGGACAAGCGTGGCATTGTATTGCCATCTACTGACAGGGTAAAGGGTGGTGGACATACACACCTTGCAGTCATCCTTATGGATAATGACATTGACAACATTCCACCTGAACTTACACGTGTACCTATTGTTGTTAAACCTCGTGACTCTATGCCCAAGGAAGACATCCTTGACAATGTATACGAGAACCTAACAATCATTAAGGATTGGGACTTTGTTGAGAGCCTAACACCTAACGACAAACATGCACTGATTGTTTCTGCTGGTCCATCTATAGACTTCGATGAAATTAAACGTGTAAAGAAAAAGTATGGTGACAAAGCCTACATCTTTTGTGTAAAGCATAGCTATCCACTACTGCTAAAGAACGGTATCCAGCCATATGGGTGTGTCATTCTTGATCCACGACCACTTGACGGGACAAGCACACACGGAATTAAACGAAAAGATTTGTTTGAAAAGGTAGATAAGCACACTAAGTTTCTTGTTGCATCTATGACAAACTCCGATGTTACCAAGTTTATTATGGAAAAGTCTGAGAATGTACTAGGATGGAACGCATATTCACAGTCTCTCAAGAAAAGTTACGACGAAGGCAAGTTTAGTATTGATGGAAAGCCACAGATTGCTGCTGATGCAGTCTTTGTTACAGGTGGTACGTGTTCAGCAATGAGAGCCATTGGCATGACACACATCCTTGGGTTCAGAAACATCCACCTATTTGGGTTTGACTGCTCTATCCCTGATGAAAGCATTACTGAAGAGAAGAAGCTAGAGAAGGACGAGCAGGATAGGCTAAAGTATATGCGTGTTGAACACAATGACAACTACTTCTGGACCACAGGTGAGCTATTGGCTATGGCACAAGACTGTGAGAGACTATTTTCTAGAGATGATATTGATGTAAAGTACTATTTCTATGGGACAGATACCCTTGCAGGGTCTGTATTCCTACAGTCAGAGTCAAATCAGAAGCGGTCCTTTGATGACAAGCTAAAAGAATACAGCGGCTTTAAGCCTGAATATCTATAAGGAGAAAACAGTGGACTTACTTAACGCAGCTAAATCAATTATACAAACCGTTGCCCCTACCATTGGCACTGCCGTAGGTGGTCCTCTTGGCGGTATGGCAGTCAAGGCTATCAGCGAAGCCCTACTAGGTAAACCTGACGGTACTCCTGACGAAGTATCCAAGGCAATTGAAAATGCTACCCCTGAAGAACTTGCCAAGCTCAAAAAGATTGATGTTGATTTTAAAGTTCAAATGAAGAAGCTAGACATTGATCTTGTTCGTTTGGGTGCAGCAGACCGCAACAGTGCACGACAGCGTGAGATGGTTGTTAAAGACAAGATTCCGGCTGTTCTAGCGGTGTTAACAATGATTGCCTTCTTTGGGTACATTGGACTTGTTACCTTCCTTCCTGCCTCAATTATGGCAGACCAAGGCTTTATTAATATTGCAGTAGGTTGGTTAGGTGGTACAGCCTCAACCGTTGTTGCCTATTACTTTGGCAGCAGTTCAGGTTCAGACAAAATGATTGACAACCAGCACAAGAAAAATGCTTAACGATAAACAAGAAAAGTTCTGCCAAAATTACGTTGTATATCGCAATGCAACTGAGGCAGCAAAACAAGCAGGGTATTCTGAAAGCTCTGCTTACAACCAAGGCTACCGTCTGCTACAGATGGAAGAAGTGCTTGAGCGGATTGAAGAGTTAGAGCAAGAGCTTACCACAGACATTAATGTTATCAAGGAGCTAGAGAATACTTTTCAATCCGCCAAGTCCAGCGGACATACCAACAGTGCACTTAAAGCTCTAGAGTTACTATCAAAGGTACGTGGACCTAATGATGGTAAAGCTAAAGCCTCAAGTGCTAATGCTATTGAGGCTGAGATTGTTGGTTATATGGAAATACTGGGTGAAAAGAAAGTAATTGAACTTATTAGTCGCTGTTCTTTTAACCAGTTATCTTCTTCTGAAGATGATCTACATCTGCACGAAGACGTTCAAGTTCACGAGAACGACGATCCATTGTTGGAGGGTCCATCATCCCTGACAGAATACCCAGACGCTGAACAGTAACATCCGTTTGGGTATCATTCCTATCTAATCGTGCATCTAGTTTGCGTAGTCTAGTTTCAATATCTTGAATATGTTCAGACAAAGTTTTAATTTGTTGCTTTGCAATGGCGGCTGCAGATACAACTGATACAAGCATACCACCAATTGTAAGCAAAAGCCTCAAGTCAAACTCCACGACCTTCTCCTATTTGTTAGTGGGGTGATCCTTTAATCATGTTAAACACATGGTGTTCTAGAATTGAAAGTCGTTTATCCAACTCAAGCTGAGATTGAAACACCTCCTCCTTTAGTCTCATTCTTTCAATTGCATTGTTAGGACTGGGAATAATCTGATTATCCATGTCCACTAGGATAGACATTTTCTGTTCCAGCCTATCCACCTTATGACTTAATTCCATTGACGCATTAAACAAGTAGCCGATAACTGTCAGAAAGACAGGTATCAGTGCAATAGCAAGATTTTTAAAACTGTCCTTGCCCACTATACCAAAGTATTCTTAATGTAGATCATGGAAAAGTTTGCAGAAATTAAGTTATTAGACCCAGAAGATACTGCTCGTACTTCTAGGTCAGTTTTTTCTGGTACTAAAATTGGATAACGTAGAAGAAAATCTGCAACGCCGCCGGAGCCAAGAGTCTGTTTCATCATAACTCGAAACACGCCGCCTAATTGGCGTTGAACAATCTGGGCAGTGACGTACTGATTAGCGTTTGTTGTACCAGTAGCAATGTTGACATGATCTAAAAATCCTGTGTATCCGGCAGGAACTGTCCACATAGCCATCAATGTTTGGTTCTCGCCTAGCGTAATCCGGGCGTATGTTGTCGCTCCATTGGTGATATTCAGATTACCGGTTGGTTCCTGTGATCCACTGACATAGGCACGGAAGACACGAAAAAATGTCTGCGTCGTCGTGGCTGTACCAGCACCGGCTAAAGTCACTTCATCACTAACCTCATTACAATCACTATCTAAACCTTCAACGATAACCTTTACGCCATTGTCGTCTGCGGCTGTGACTGCGTCAGTTGTTACCGTCATGACAACGGCAGAGCCGGGGTAAGCATAGATACCGCCTACATCCCAGATCGTTTCTTCTGTGCCGTTTATATCTGGGTTAAAGCCAAACTTAAATACGCTCTTATGGTCTAAAACTTGATTTCTTACTACTTGTAACTCAAATGGTTCAGTCTTTCCAAACCGTGTGATTGATGAAGGGATTGCCATTAGTAGCTCCAGATATGTGGTCGTGGTTGTTTAGTTGTATTATCCGCAATATCAAGATGGATAAATCTTCCAGTTCCTTTTTGGCTGACACCAATGCCACTAAACCCTAGTTCAAAAGCAATGTCTAGTAATTTGTAGGCATCAGCATGGCTTACAGCAATGTCAGCAGCTTTGCCCTGTACATGTGCTGAGTTCTTTGAACCACCGATTGATATATTGTACTCAGAACTTCTGTATCCTGACGTAATAATTATAGGCTTACCAAACTTCTTACGCAAGGCATCAAGCATGACCATGAACTGCTGGTCCATCTCACACTTGCCGCTACCTTTGCATTTCATTTCGTCTTCAGTAAAATACTTCCAACCTTTTTTACCAAACATTATTTTTCTTCTCCAGAATATAACGGCTCTTTAATATAGTGTGCATGAACTGCACTTAAATCACGTAACAAAGATTTAAGTTCTCCACTTGAAAAACCATTTTGTAGTCCAATGTTTAATACCCTATCTGCAGGACTTTCAGTAATAAATCTTTTTTCATCAAGTGCTTTAAAAGCATTGGTAATATTAATTGCTTGTTGATCCGAAAGACTAAATGTACCAGAGCCTGTAACTGCGTTGGCTAGATATGGCAGATTAATTTCTTTTTCTTCAATTGAAACTTTTTTATTTTTCTTATCTTGATCGTTGGCATAAAACCTTCTTGTATAGGGCATACCTACAAACATTTCAGTTTCTTTGCCAATGTCCTGATAAGCTTTTCTTTTTTGTTCTAAAGACTTTACATACTCATCAATAATTTCACCACGAATTTCATTTGTTAGCGGAACACCTACTCCAACTTTATCACTAACAAATTTAAAAAAGTCTCTGTCAACTTTATCTAAATCACGAATACCAGTTCCAAGGCTATATGCCATCTTCTTGTCAACATTGTCTGTTACTGGTTTGATGCCTGTGACCATGCTCATAATAATATCTTGTGAGTTAAGAGGGAATCCGTTAGCTCTTTCCCCTCTAGAAACACCAAGAAGCTCTTCTGAATCCATTGACTCCAAAAGCTGTATAGTTTGTTTTCTTGTCTGTGGATCAAGAGTATCTGCAATTGCAGTTACAACACTCTTAATTTTTTCTTCTGCAGTTGTGCCGGGAGCATCACTATAAATAGGGTTGCCTGTTCTGGGATCAACGCCTGAAACTGCAGCAATCAAACCTTGGGTCAAAAAACGTGGACTGACAAACTGACCACCAAGCGACTCAGCAATTAATCCCCATGTATTATCAAGGTCTTCATCTGAAACAGTTTCAGAGTTCATGTACTTTGCAAGTAAAAGCTCAAAAGGTTTTTTAACTGAAGCAAATGTATCTGCTGTATCAGAAAAAACATATCTAGTTCTAATGTAAGGTTCTGTTGCCCTTGGATCAGCTACCCTTGACTGCCTTAATGAACGAGCAATATAATCTTCCTCTGATTCACCCTCACCTTTAGGAAACTGTCCACTGTTACGAAGCTCTTTTGCTTTCTGCGCCTGAAGTTGTTCAAGCTGTTCAGGCTCAATGGTTTCATCTCTGACAAAGCCTTCCATAAAAATAGGATTACCACCCTTGTACCATGATGGAGCAGTGTGGTTGACATACATTTCATGTTTAGGCTCAATAGCATAGTCTTCTTTAGTCTTCATGCTATACAATGCTGGTGCAGCTAGTACACCACCGTAAGTCGTTAGACGTTTAAGACCTGCAATAACCTGTCTATCATTACCTGTCTGCAAACCCTGACGTAAATCACCAAAGGCAGTCTTTGCCATGTTCTTACTGGTTCGCATCATTTCTGTAAAGAACAGCGGATACTGACCAATAAGAGGAGTTCTAGCAATAGTCTTGGCAATAGGTGCAGCAGTAGAATATGTGGGCATGTTCTTACGTACACGATCTGCTGCCATTAAATCTATACGACGATTGTAGTCAGCTACGCTTTCAGCACCTCGTGGGAACATACTTTTTAAACTTGCCTGTTCAGCTTTAAATGCAATTATCTTTGCAAAGTTATCAGGCTGAGAATATGCTTTACCTAGACGTTCAAGGCTGCGTGTAAATCCTTTGTCATAAGCCTTACCCGCCCATGTTTTTGGTGGTGATGCAAACACCTTTGCATTTTCAACAATTGACCTACCAGTAGGATCACCAGCAATAACATCCTGTTCTTTTAGAAAAGCAATAAGCTTTGATGCTTCAGGATCATTTCTGGTAATTCCTTCTTTCATTAAGTACAAAGCTTCTTTCATTGCTTTTGGGGTCGTAAGACTTGTTAGATAACCATTGCCTAAAGCTTGGAATAACGCACCACTTAGCTGCAGTCCATAAGCACCTGTATCTAATGCTGTATATGTTGACTGACCTAATGCTGAAGCACGGCTAAACAATCTTGTGACTAGACCAGCAGGTTTATTAACATTAGCTAGATTCAAACCATCTTGTAAATATTTAATCATTACCGGACTGGTATAAATGTTATCCAACAGTTGTGTGCCTGAACCAAATCTTCCCAATGCCTCATCAGATATTTCTGAAAGAGGTCTAGCCATTTGATCTACATACTGCTTGTCAGTAAAGAATCCTGTCTTTTGACCACGAATACCGGGGATAAGCTTACCCATTTCAATATTTCTATTGCCGTTTTCAGCAGCATACTTTTCAATATCTCTAATAAACTTAATCTCAGACATAAGTTTATTTTGATTAAGCAAGGTTAGTTCAGCTTTCTTTAGCGGATCAGTAACCTCACCAAGCAAACCCCTAATTGACTCGTCAATATCTTGACGTTCCTTTAAAACCTTATTTGAAATAATGTTGTTAATTGAACGTCCACCAAATATTGAGTCAATCACTGACTTTTCATTTGGTGCTACATTGTCCAAAACTGAATACAAAGTCTTTTTAATTTCAGCGTCAGTAGGGGCTACACCTTTTTCATCAGTAAGTGTTCTTTTAACAAACTCGTAAGCATTGTCAATTGTCTGATAATCTTTTCTGCTTAAGCGCATATTAGCCAAGGTATCTTCAGTAATATCTGCACCTGAAGTACTGCCAGTATTACGATACCTGTTAATTAACTTTGTCATACGCTTGGCATATCCGGGATCAGACGTAGCTGCATAAGTTCTTGTTAAATAAACTTCACCATTATCCCACTGTAGGCCAATACGCTTGTCACCTGTAAGACCAAGTTCTTTGTTAATTATCCTTTGGTTTTTCTCAATAGTGCTTCTAAGATTTGAAATAACTTCAACAGCCTCATCAGGAAGGTTCTGGTTATTACCATTTGCCAAAAACTCTCTGATCTGGTCATCACTGAGATTAAATTTCTTTTTAACGCGCTTTAGCTGTAAGGTATCAAACTTAACCTGCTGTTCAATTCCTTGAATTGCTGAACCTCTGCGACGTGCAGCTTCAGCTAACTCATCAGGAAGACCGGCAGTAGATGACAATATTTTGCCACTTACTGTATTTACTTTTCCTACAGCGTTCTTAACTGATTCAGGAGCAATAGCATCTGCTGCTTTTACCATACCTCTACCAGAAGCTTTAACACCTTCACCAGCATACATAAGAGCATTACGTGCACCAACTAAACCATACTTAGCAACTAGCATGGCCGCTGACACAACTCCAGTTGCTGTACCCTCAAGAGCTAAAGCATCTATTGCCTGTTTTACTTTAGCCTGTGCGGCAGTATCTTCAGGATTAATTTGCAATTTTTCAGAAGCTTCTACAAGTTCTTTAGGAATATTGTTATCAAGCCATTGTGCAACCTGAACCATTTTACTTTCAGGGTTGTCAATTTCAGCAATTTCACCTATTGCACTAAACACTTCAGGAATAATAACTTCATCAGGCTTTCTAATTGCAAGATCATAGCCAATAAGACCCCCGCCTATGCCAACAGGTGTGGCTACTTTTTCAACTAAGGTTGAACCTTTCTTTTTATCTAAAGCTTTTTCAAGCTCTAATGCAAATCTTTTACCTTTACTTCTACCAAATTTATTTATTAAATATTTAACACCTTCTTTACCAATTTTAGCTGCAGATACAAAACCTACAATAGTTGTAGCAAGTTCTTGTTGTGCATCTAACTCTGGAGTAATAGCTTCAATTGCTTCATTAATTTCTTGCATAACAGGAGAAGCTACTAAAGCATTATATGTTTCAGGTGCAGTAACAGCCAATCCAACACCAGCTAACTCAAAAGGACTTTTTGCTAAATCAATGGCAGTTTTAACCGCCATGTCTGCAGCCTGACTTGAACCTGCAAGATTAGCTCTTCCAAATTCTAGTTGCATTAGTAGGTTTGTTTCAGCAACAGAGGCAGTACCATCTTTGAATTTTTTACTAAGATCAGCTTTTGTCTGGGCTACATTAACAGTTGGTCTGTCTGCTAGTGCACCGCCCAAATAATCATCTACAGCAGAACCTACTCGTTCAAACAAAGTTGGTCCTTTTGATTCAGGTACAGGCTGTGGTTCTGCGACAGGAACTGCAGGAACAGTAGGTGCAGCAGTAGGTACAGTAGCAGTAGGTACAGCAGCAGGAACTGGCTCCTGTGGCTGTGGTGCTACAGTAGGTTCTTGTTCAGGTGCAGGTTTATTAGAAGCATCAAGAAGTTCTTGAATAACAGAAAGTTCTTCTGCTGTAGGCAAATCACCTTCAAACTCAACTAATCCTATACCCTCTATATTAACTTGTCCCATTAACTAAAAATACCTATTGTTGAAGAACATTGCCTTTAGAATCTATATAAGTACCATTAGATTGTAGTCTAAAAGCTACACCATTTTTCATAATAACTGCTGGAGGTTGTTCACCGCTACCTGATGTATCAGTTGTGGGTCTTTCTTGTACAAGTTTAGAAGCAGCTATAAATCCAGCACCTTTATCTCCTCCTGCAGCTTGAGCAGCTTTTGTCCAAGCATCAGTAGCTTGAGTAATTAATGCCAAAGCTTCTTCAGCTTGTGATTCCTCTAATGGTTGACCATTTCTTCCACGGATATTTCCTGAATCATCAATTGTTGCACCAAGTCTTGTAGCAACAAGTTTTTGTATCTGACCAAAATCTCCACTAGACATATCTTCAGGTTTTTCTGCTTTTATTTTTGCAGCCTGTTTTGCAAAAAGATCAGCTTCAGCTTCCACGCCTTGACGATATTCTTCACGATATCCTTGAGCCTGTGCAATTTCAGATTTAGCAGCGGCTGCATTTGCTTCAGCAAGTTTAACATCAGCAGAAAGAGAAAGTTTTTCAGCCTCAACTTCTCTATTAAGAGCTTCCCTTGAAATACCTCTTTGTTTTGCCATATTGTCAAGCTGTCGATCACTTAGTTTATCAAGCTTCTCACGTTTTTCTTTTGCAATACTGGCTTCTTTATCCATCAGTGACGAAAATCTATCAGTCTGAGAGGCAAGAGCTTTTGTTACATCAGGAATAAAGCCCTGCGTTCCATCTTGAGGAGAAGCAATAGCTGCACCAACATTAAGGAGGGTCAGATATTTCTGACGATCAAGAAGGTCTTTTGCCTCAACCGCTTCTTCTCCAATTTCACCCTCACGCCCTGTAAGAGCAGTTTGTCTTTTCTTTAACATATCTAGGAAAGCAGTATCTTCAGCAGTTGGTTTTGCTCTACCCATCTGACGTTGTGCAAATTCTTGCTGCCTTCTTGTTGCAGCAATTTGAGCCTTATTTGCTTCCTGCAATCTTCTCATTTCTTCTTGACGTTGAGCTAGACTAGGAACACCTACCAATGGATTTTGTGCAGAAAGTGAAGTTCCTTGTAATACATTCTGACTAAAAGGTATCATGCCTTCTTGCTGATAATAACCAACCTTACCACCAGCGTTCATAAACCGTTGGGATGGCATCTGCATTGGTGAAGCTGAAGGCTGTTGTGGCGTCATCTGCTGCATATTTTCTGACATTGCAGGTGCTGACAGAACACTTGTCAATCCACCACCAGTCTGAGACATGCTGCGTCCAGTACCCATACGCTGTGCAAGGCTACCAATAGCAGCACCAAGATCAGCAGCACGACGACGAGGCTTCATTGGCATACCATCCATAGGACGACCACCTTCAGCTAGACCTACAAGACCACCTTCTTTTCTTCCACCAAATGCACCAAAGGCACCAGCAAGACCAGCAGCACCTACACCAGCACCAAGTAGCTGTTGAGTAAGTGAAGGCTGTGGCGTAACAGTCTGTGTAGTTTGTAGCTGACTTGGCGTAAGTGGGAAACCACGAATGATTGAACTGTACTGCTGTAACTGTGACTGTGGAAACTGTTGTTCTTCCATAAACTGTGTTTTAGCAATATCCAGTCCTGCCTGTGTTTGACCACGAAGAGCCTCACCAGTTGCTGCAAGACCACCAATCTCACGAGCCTGTTGTTGTGCAGCCGTCTCGCCTAGTGCTGCATACTGACGACCAGCGGAAAGTTCTCTTGCCCTTTGTGCTTCAGCCATCTGCTGTGCAGTCTGGAAAGCCTGTGACATACCAGAAGCACGTAGTGAGGCCAGACGATCCTCCAGACCACGCTGTGCTTCAGATTCCATTACTGCCTCACGTGATCCACCAAATGCACCAGCTTGGACCGCCTGTGCTGCACGGCTCTGTCTACTGATGTCATCTGCACGTCTTGCTTCCTGTTCCTGTACCCGAAGAACATTCTCAAGATATGGGTCCATATATCTGCCAATGTCAGCAGCAGTAGTTGGAAGTGTTGAGGCTGTTGTAGCACCAAGTGCAGGTGCAAGATAAGTTGTTGACTGACCTAGCGGTGTACCAGAAAGACCCTGCTCAAAGATACCACGTGTAGCCTGAAATGCTTGTTCCTGTTCAGGAGTAAACTGTGCAAGTTGTGCACCTTCATACGGAACAAATCCTTCATCCTGACGTTGCTGATACTGAGCCTGTGACTCTTCAAGAATATCAGTGACAAAAGGTTTAAGCTCATCAGGAATAGTGGCTTCTTGTCGAACTGTTTGAGTTGCAGGTGGGGGAGGAGCAGATTTGCTTCCACCCTTATATTCACGCAGACCAGTTACAGGGTTAATTGTTCCTGAACCACCAGCCGCCTTAAGCAACTCAGATTCAAAAGGATTAATATGGGCAAGTTCAGTATCACCTTCCCGACCATAACCAGCAAGTTCATCGTAAAGTTTATTGAATAACTTTACCTTTTCCTTAATGCTAAGTTGTGTAACCCAGTTAATCATATTTCACTTCCTTTATCTGCACAGTGTAGTACTTTTTATATCCCAAAGGTTTAAGAACTTTTAGCCAACCATCTCTGCTTGAGGTACGTATATAGCTAACTTTTTGTTCTTTACAAAATTCATCAAGAGGTTCAGACCAAGCTTCCATCCAATTATTAATTGTGTGGTCTTCCGCTCCTGTTAGTTGAATAAACAACTGTCGTTGTCCTGTTGGAAAGTCAACAACTTCTGTTGTAAATGCCAGTTCAATACTCTCACTATCTTCATTTAATCCTAACCACAGTTGCTGTTGTTCAGCCTTGCAATATTCCTTAACATGATCTATTGTAATTTCACCAACCCCTCGACTGAGGGCTTTAAGTAGTAGGTGTTCAACGTGTGGAAAAACTGCTTCAATGTGTTTGGCTTCTACCTTATATACAATCATATGCCTATGCTGTTGCTAGTTGTCCTAGTTCTTTTGGTGCGTTAAGCTGGTTCTGCTGTTTCTCTGTGCCAAATGCTTTTTGACGAATACCTTTTGCAAATGCGTCAAGTTGCTTTGCACCGCTGTCTCCATTACCATTGCCAAGCATAGCAACTACATCTGCAGGGATAACATACTCTCCGGGTGAAAGCATTGCAGTATCTATATTACCACCCTGAACTTTAAATGCAACATTATCTTTCATGCCATGTGCAGTGCCGGGAACCATTCCCTCAAAGTAAGGACGACCACCTGCAGCTAGTGCTGCAAGAAAACCACCAGTTGCAAAATCACCGGGATTACCATCAGCCGTACCTTCACCAGCACCGTGACCTTCACCTGTATCTCCTTGGTCGCCAGAACCTGTGTCTGATCCCATGCCACCTACGCCATCACCACTAGATGTAAAATCTCCAAATACACCCATTGGGTCTTGTAGTCCCGGTGTTACACCCGGAGTTGCAGGAGCAGCAGACATAGTTGAAATATCAGATTGGGTTGTTCCAACAATATTTCCAAATGAATCTACAGTTGTATTGCCAACACCAGATACTTGGGTCTGTCCAAGAGCATTTGTATTTGGTGATCCCATCACTGAAGAAGCCAAACCTATCGCTGGACCTACCGCTGGAACACCCATTGCAAGTCCTAGTAATCCAAGACCCATACCTAACGGTGAAGGATTAAATGCTCCCAAACCAATATCAACAGGATCAGTAATATTTACATTTCCAACTACGCCAGTTCCAACATTAGCTTGTGGATCATTTGAAGGATGACTAGCTTCTTGAATAGCTGAAATACCGCCACCATTTGCAAGACCTACAAGACCGCCTTCATTGGCGTAACGAGTTGTATAATCACTAAACCGTAAACCCGGACCAGTACCAAGTGCAGCAGCTAGTGCTTCTTCTTCAGTCACTGGTGTGCTTCTTAGTGGAGTACGTGTAAGGGTTCTTGGAGTTCTTGGTGTACTTGCAGTTCCTGAAATAAGTTCAGTCTGTGGGTACTCTGGTGTCATTGAATCTTGTAGCATTGCACCACCAACCCCTACTGCTGCCTGTGGAGCATAAAGACCTGCCATTTGGCTAGTTGTTAGCCCTGCAGTACCACCACCAAGTTGTGCTACTTGCATTGGTGTAAGTGTGGCTCCTTCTTTAATTGTTTCATACCCAAGCTGCCTACCCAAAAATGACGGTGTAATATCTTTAGCAGCCGTAAATGCTGTAGCAGCAGATGTTGTTGAAGGAATTGAGCTACTAATACCACCGGGAACCATAGAACCAATACCAGATGATGCAGGAATTGGAGCTAACATTCCACCAGCAGGAGGTAATACACTATTACTAAACTGACCAACCTGCAAAGGTAATGAACCACTACCAACCTGAAAAGGTGGTAATGCACCAACTTGACCAAGCTGTGAAGAAGTAAACTGTTGTGCAGCTTGAGAGGATGCCGCTGCTGGTGTTGCAGCAGTTACAGTACCCACAGATTTATTTGCAAGTTCACCAAAAGCTGCATCACCTCCTGATAAGCCTTTCATAATTGATCCACCAGCATATGATAGCAGACCATCAAACAAACCACGACCAATATCTTTGTTAACCACTGCTGAAGTAAGACCAGTTGCAACAGCAGGAATAAGAAGACTTGTACCACCAGTAGCAACAGCGGCACCAATACCTGCAATAGTTGGCAAAATACTTTTTAAACTAAATGCTTCAGGAAGACCAGTATCAGGATTGACTGTAAGCTGACCAAGAGAAGCAAGTCCCTTAATTTCAGGCTTAGACATATGTACTAATTCAGTATCGCCCATACGGCCACGCATAGCCATAAGGTTAGCTAGTCCGCTGTACGGTGCTTCTCTATTTACAACTATTGCCATAACTATGCAAATCTCCCTAGATTGGCGACATTAGATTGTGTCATTCTGCTGTCGTCAAATACTTCTTGTTTTGGTTTATTATACAATGGTTTCTGCTTATTTGCCACACCGTCACCAAAAGGTTTTGATGACTCATTAATAGGCATAACTACACCTGAATTGACATTTTGAATATAGTTAGATGTCAAAAGAAACTGTTTAATATCCATTAATTAAAGTCCACCCATCCGGTTCCGCTAACGTAGCCACGATACTTACCAGTGCTAGTTGAAAAGGCAACACTACCATTAAAGGGTCTACCAATTTCATCTACACTAGTAACTGCATAAATTCTTGTACTTACTGAGTTGTCAACTTCATTATCACGTGTTTCAAGTTCAAGCTTAAGAACTGCAGCATAACGCTGTATCTCATTGTATAGCCTGTTTAGTTCTTCTGAACTAAGCATGACATAAAAAGGTAACTCAGGATAGTTTGCCATTACCGATCACCATCAGGCTGTAATGAAATTCTTGGTGCACCCCATGACCATGATGTGTTCTGTGAGTTACTGTCAATACGAACAAATGCTTGTCTGCCTCTTGCACGTAAATCAATCTTCTGCGTTGAAGCAGTAATGTTATATGGACCCTTTGTAATTTCAGGACCATTAGGATACTTTTTAGTTACAAGGGTAAATTGAATTGAACCGTCACTAATATCATAGTCAGGAATAATTCTATCAAGGAACATTAACTGATTACCGTCTTGCATATCAAAATCTGCTGATTCAATAAAAGAGGGCAGAGCCGTATTCTGTTCTGTACTAACATCATAGCCGCTATAAATGTCTTCAGGTTCATTATTCCAAATGTAATTATTACCAGTTGCAATTGTATTGTTAAATACATTTCTATCTTGGAATGTTGAATAGAAGCTAGACCCATAAACCCAGTAGTTTCCTTCAGGTGAATGGATTACATATGAATCAATTACACCAGTATCTGCTGAAGCATTTGAAGGCCATAGCCAAATAATTTCTCTAAACTCAGAGTTGACACCAGCATATACTTTATCTGCTGCTGCCATATTAAAGTTTTCAAATAAATAAGTTCTAAATGTACAGTCAAGAACTTTTACCTGACCATCAAATGCAAAGAAGTCATTCTCACCCATCCAATATGAAATACCATTGTAATCAACTGCTGCATGTGGAGAAATAAGCCCACAGTTTGAACCTACCTGTCGTTGACTAAAGGTAAAAGGTGGGCCGACATACTGCATTAGATACAGCGCATTGTCAGTCCAAATATTAATGTTGTTACGTGAGCGTACTGCACCACGTATTTCAGTACCATCAGTAAATCTAAACTCACCAGCCGTTGTAGTTGCAGATGGAGTCCATTCATTATAGTCTTCTTGGTCAGCCCAACGAACAGTCATTGGATCAAGCACGGAACCACCAAAAGGAACTGAACCAAGTGCAATCAAATGCCTATCCTGTGGCGACACAATAATTGAGTTATTGAAGGAGGGAGCATTAGTTACTGAAGTCATACGCACCGGAGATGTAGATGCGTCTTGATCCCAGTAAAATATTGCTTCCCCCCTACGATTTGCAATTAGGTCTTCCCCCCAGTTATCTAAGCTCCATTGAGTTAATGCAAAGGTAATAGATGAACTTTCAGCCGCTTCATTCCACGCACGTTCACCAGTAGTACTTACACCAGCATTATAAACACCAGCGCCATAGCCCAAGCCTTGAATACTATTTGTCAAACCAGTTGAAAGATAAAATCCTCCACCTGCTTGAGTTGTAGTAGTTGACACTGGGGCTGAAACAGTACTTACAAAAAAAGCATTAAGACTTTCAACTGAAGCTACAGCATATATAGGACCACCATAATTGCTATCAACTAAATTAAAACCACCTGTTGTTGAAGTACAGCTTGTAAACTCTAGCCAATCATTAACACTAACACCATGATTTGTAATTGAAACCTTAACAAGAGAACTACTTGCAGTTAGTTGAATATCTGAACCATCAAATGTATCTCTAATTGGAGTTACATCTGTAATTGAACCGTTTGTTCCATAAATATAAAATTTTTGTTCAGTACCAAATGCAAGAAGTTTTTCACTGTCATTATTTGCCCATGTACGTAGTGCACGGGCAGTTCCATCAAATGTAGTACTTGAAAAAAGATTGTAACCACGAAGATTTTCAGGCTTACCATTTCTAAACCTTACACGATTACCGTCATACCATGAACCCTGCTCAGAGTACTGAGTAGATTCACGGTGAAACCCCGGTCTAAATTCAAGTTTATTAAGTCTGGAATCGGTTGAAGCCATAAATTTTTACACTTCAGGTTTTAGGTCAAGAACAGGTAACACATCAATAGCTGAAACACCACGAACACTAAACACTAATAGATCAGTAGAATTAATACTAGTCGTCATTGTTGGTGCTGCACCTTTTGCAAATCTGTATGAATCGCCAAATGAAAGTGTTCTAGAACCTGTACCATCTTGGTAAACATAAATGTGTCCTACCTGTCCTGCAACTGCATTTGTTGGGTTTTGAAGAGTTCTGTTTCCGCCAAGAGTAACTGCAAAGTGATTGCTTGTTGACATATCAACTGCAATTGAAGTACCATCAGTTAGTGATACAACAGGACCATATACTTGGTTTCTAAATGAGGTAGCTGAAGCTTCAATCGAAACTGTTGCGCCATTAAATGTATTTGCTGCTGTAAAAGTGTTTGTTGCAGACAATCTTGCATAACGTGCATCTGCAATTGAAACATCAGGAACATTTTCAGCACCTGTCCCAATATCTCTATTTGCAGCATTGCCCAGTCCAAGACCTGAAGCATTTAATCCATGTACTGATACACCGTCACAAAAGACATAACCATTAGCTGCACTGGTAGGAATTGAATATCCAGCACCAGCAGCAGTCTTAAGAGTAATAGTTGCACCTGAACTTACTGTTGAAAAATTTGTTCTAACACCGTAGCTTTTTGAAACACCGGGAATAATAACATTAATTGAAGTTGTTAAATCACCAACAAATTCAAGAAATGCTGAACGAGCTTGGTCTGTTGAGCCATCATTTGTTGTAAGAGTAACGTCTCCTACTGAAATACTTACAGTAGTATAAGCAGCAACGGCTGAATCAACCAGATCAATTACATTCTGGTTAAGAATATCACCCCAACTATTTGGGTTCTCTCCGTCTCCTTGTTTTTCAAGACGAATACGAGTTGTATATGTTGAAGCCATATTTAATTTTTCCTTTTAAGCTATAGCCACTTATTTAATACTGCTGCCACCAAAGCACCACAGGCACCTGAAACTAAAACTACTCCAGATAAAACACCCTTACCTTTTGCTAACTGTGTTTCAAGTTCACGAACACGAGAGTTTAATGCTGCGACTTCAATAGTTAAAGTTTCAACTGCCTGTATAAGTCGGCCTAAATCTACTTCACTAATTTTATCGTCTGACATGATGCTCTTCCGGTATGTTATTTATAATTGTTTGTCCTGAATAGGCTGGACCAGTACAAAATCCTTGAGGAGTTTCAATAATAACAGTCCATGTTTTACTGTTAACATAAAAGTGAATAGGAACACCGGTGGCAGTTAGTCCTGAAAAAATATGTTTTTCACCAAAATCTTCAGTTAATTTTTTGTCCACTTCATTAAAGTCTGTATTACATATATTATCAGAAACCTGTGCACTAGCAAAGCTGACTGATGCTATAAGTAAAGCAAATGTTATAAGACACTTAAACATTAAAGTTCTTCAGGCCAGTTATAGATTGGCGCATTACCAGTTGGAACACCTTCTGCATCTGTTGGAGTAACAAACAGAGACTTAAAGGCGTCAAGATTGGCACACGCTGCAATCTGATCCTCAATGGTTCCAGCAGCCAAACGAACTTCATCACGGTACGTCTGAATGTCTGCCGGTACTGCAACGCCAGTATCAGTCTTACGAATATAAGCCCAGTCAGTTTGTGCTAAAAGACTGCCCTGCGTTGCTTTAATCTGAGCAATCCAGTTTGACTTTAACCCCGGCGTAACAACTTGGTTGCCGTCTTCGTCTAGTAGGGGATCACCGTTCTCGTCAACTTCATTGGTATCTTCTAAAGCTTTTGGTGTAGTCGTATATGTACCGTCAGCATTTTGTGAGAACGTGTAAAAGCGACTATCTGGTTTTTCCTGTGGTTCTACCCAAACTAAACCGTGAGCAATCTTTTCATCTTCAGACCATACATGCCAGTTAGCTGGATGCTGAACACCGTTATCATCTGTCCACGCTCTACCCTCTTGAATACGTTTTCCGTTATATGTCCACATAATTTATCTCCTACTAAGCACCATTGGTCGTTATTCCACGGGCGTTTGCTGTTTTAAAGGGACATTCAGCAAATGCTATATAAATATAATTACTTCCTGATGCGTTCATGCCTCCGTTACCCTGCAGCAGCTTGAAACCATTAGACAGAAAATCAAGATTGTTGTCCGAAGTCAGGACGCTTTCTGCGCTGCTGCTGTTTGCCTCAAGTTTATGGTTGGCAAGGTTGTATGGGTCACGGGCTGCGTCATAGATTTGCCACTCTTGTGTCGATCCCGTTATTCTTTTCAGCATGACCCAAGACGGCTTGAATCCGGTGTAGACAAACGGCCCATCTGTCGAACCATTCCCCGTGTAACTTGAAATTTTCGAGAAGCCATCAACCTCTGCAAAAACATATGCGAGGTAACTCCCACCGGAACTGTTAATGTCACCGCCAACGCCTACGGTGTAGACGCTGCTTGTCGGCACAGCGCGATACTGTTCGGTGTTGCTTGTGGGTAATGCGGTAGAGTTTAAGTAAAAAACCTGATTGATACCAACAGCATCGTGATAAGAAGTCCAGTTGCCGCTGCTATCTCGTCGTTTCGTACAAATCATTTTTGGAGCAATTCCAAGACCATGACCAATTTCTTGGTTGTCAGAGCCGTTGCCGGTGTAGGTCAGGGCGGAAAACCCCGCAGTTGTGTTGGCACTTACAGTGCTGGTTATATCTCCATCTCCGTTGCTGCCGGATGTCCCGCCAGTTGTGTGCCACTGCCACGCGACATAGGTGCGACCGGAGCCGTTGTAGTTAGGGTCAGTAGTGTCGAGGTCAAAGCCATCAGTTTCAAAAGTAATCAGTGCGGTTCCGTCCGTATCTTGAGCATCACTTTTATTAGAGTAAATTCGTGAGGTAGTTCCTCGAACGCTGTCGAAGAATACA
>WLWG01000274.1_pt1 | contig 56488 bp, 63 predicted proteins | sample 6712871 | NCBI WGS metagenome assembly WLWG01 (sample SAMN12718693, study PRJNA515312) | sponge metagenome | isolation source: marine sponge | host: Mycale hentscheli | place: New Zealand: South Island, Marlborough, Capsize Point | collected 2003-05-01 | reverse complement strand
GTTCAGATCAACTGAACTAGAAAGCCCCCTCTCAAAGAGGGGGCTTTTTTGTGCCTGGATTGTTGATGGCTGGACCCTCAACAACAAACAAACAAGGACGCCTTAGTGCGAGCGGCAAATGTGGCCGTCTTTCCAGCTCCAAACCCATGGGATAGACGCTTGTGCCTGACGGAGGTCTTCACGAGCCTCCAAGCTCACAGGAATGAACTCAGTTTTGAAATCAAATTCGGGATCACGCAGCGATTGGTTCAACACCATGCTCCCGGTTTCACCGGACGTTGAGCGGTGATAGGTGCCTACCGGTATCTGAAGCGCACCCATCTCCCGAATCAAATGAATGACGTGATGGGACTGGTCCCAAGCAGGATTCAAGAGGATGAAGGTGCGTTGTCCCTCGAGCACCAAGTTGTGGTCCACCTGATGCTGATGGACGTAGTACTGCTCAAATCCATTGGCATCGGGTGGTGACGTGGCCGCACCCCGGTGAACCACAACATCTGTTCCATTGGTTCCTGAAACACCGGCATCAAAAAAGGTGACAGACGGTGTTTCGCGAAAGACGTGAATCGGGATGAATTGGAGTCTCATCGAACCCTCCTCGCCTTGTTGGCGTTGCTAAATCAACTAATTGGCCGTGGGACTGGCATCGCTCCAGATCAAATCAATTGTCATTGAAGAGTCGAGATTTCGTTTCACGGGGCAATCATTTGCGACGCGCTTCAACAAGGCCTTCTGTTCCTGACTCAGGGAGACAGGAAGCGTGATCTGCGCTTCAAGCCTTTGAATGCGCCGTGGTCCCTCGCTTGTCATTGTTTTTTCAACGATCACTGAGGCGTCGGCGAGGTCCCAGCCGCGGCGCCGTGCAGTGATCCCCATGATGGTCAAAAGGCACGTTCCAAGGGCTGTCGCCAGCAGGTCCGTTGGCGAAAAGCTTTCGCCAAGACCATCATGATCAGTGGGTGCATCGGTGTTCAAGACGGACCCTGACGGTCCGTGCTGAGCGGTGCAGTGCAAATCACCGGTGTATCGACATTGAATCGCTGTCATCAGTCCTTGATCATTCCTCTGATCAAGTCTGCTCCCGATTTGGGGAGAGATTCATTCGGTCTTTGAGGAAACGTGGGAAGTGTTCAGGATCAGCACGATTGATTGAGAACGTACTGAAAAACCGCCTGAGCCCAGCCCTGAGCATGGCAAGCCGGCGCCAACTGATAGCGGCCTTGAGCGATGGCGTCAGCAAAGACCGGATGGGGACCATTCGAACCAGGCACCACAACGGAAAGATCACCCGCTTCAAGGAGGGGCTCGTCGTTGGGTGAGTCCCCCAGGGCGAGCACCCGCACGGGAGCGCCACCCCTGTGCTGCTTCAAAACCTCGAGGGCTCGACCCTTGCTGACCTCTGCGCCGAGCAGATGACTCATGCGATTGCCCTGAACAACGGCAAAACCAAGCCGGTTGGCAAGGTCTGGCAACCGTTCCCGCGCAGAGGCAGAAGGAGGCACAAATGGCAAACTCCAACGCCTCGTGCAAGCCAACTGCAGCGCTTCTCCCTGCAAACCGAGCAGGTCGAATGCCTCCTGAGTTGAGAGTGCATCGATGGGTTGCAACGGCTCACTGAGCAACTCGGCAAGCTCACGCAAGACCGGACGAAGCTCAGCAATAGGGCATCCCAGCGCCAGCTCCCATGACTCGCCATCGCTCGTTTCCCCATGAACGGCCCCTCCGTTTTCAACAATGAATGGGTCCTTCAAACCAGCTGCAGCCCTAAAACTTTTCACCTCCTCAGCCGTTTTGCTCGTACACGGAATCACGGGAATTCCCTGCAGCTGCAAGCCACGAATGGCCTCCCGTGCCGGCGCCCAGTTGTAGGCATGGTCCATCAAGGTCCCATCGAGATCGGTGACGACCCACCAGGGAGTGGAAGACAGAGCCTCTGTTTTATTCATCGAATCAACCAATGCACTGCAAACGGCTCAAGGTCGAGAGCCGTTTGGCCCGCAACGAGAGAGTGCCCATTCAAGACGTCATGCCAAACAGACCCTGTGGACTCGGCAAGCATGCTCAAAGGGAAGCTAAGGCGAACATCACTGAAATTGTGAATTGCAAACAGCATGCTTGCCCCTTCTCCCCTCTGCAGAATCACCACATCCGAGCGGCCTTCACTCAGGACCTTCATCGGGGCAAAGGGATCTAACGCCGCCTGCCCACGACGGACCGCCATCGCTTGTTGCAACGTCGCCACCACCTGATTGGTATCGCTTTCGGGATCAGCCAACAAACGCTCTAGACGGTCGCGTTGAAACTGAGGCCGGTTGAGATCACGGCGATGACCGCTGAGGCGAAAGCGAGCGTTGTCATTGGGGGTTGCCAGTAAGGCCGGCAGGTAGAACGCGGGCACGCCGGGAACCGTCAGCAGCAGCAACTGCGTCAACAAAAAACGTGCTCGTTGATGGTGCGATGGATCCCGTCCTGGAGCCGCCATGGCGCTCCACCAGCTGATGTTGATTTCATAGGGAACCTCCAGCCCATCGGCCAATCGCCGGTGACTCACCAAACCACCCCGCTGCTCGCAGTGCTTCAACAACTGGAGCAATCGATCCGATTCCATCAATCCTTCGAGGGGCCGCAAACCAATCCCGTCATGACAGGCCGTGAAGTTGAGCAGCCCTGTCCCCTCAGGGAGCTGGGGCCAACGCGCCAGCCAGGCATTCAGCAGATCCGCACGACGACTGAGACAGGCCTCGAGAACAAGGGGGGGGAAGGGAAAGTTGTAGGCGAGGTGCGCTTCAGCGCCAGTGGTCAGATAAGAGAGATTTTCCTGCTCGGGAACATTCGTTTCCGTCACCACCACCCCCTGCGGACATCGCGATTCCAAGAGAAGGCGCAACACTTCAACCAAGCGGTGGGCCTGAGGCTGATGGATGCAATCCGTAAAAGGCTGTTTCCAAACAAACCCCACAGCATCCAGGCGCAACCATTGGACGCCATAACGGCAGAAAAGATCGAGCAGCCGTGTGAATCCAAGCAACACTTCAGGCTCTCGCCAGTTCACATCCACTTGATCGGGCCCAAACGTGGTCCAGACCGTTTCTGGACCACGATCTGTCGCCAGCGTGGTGAATAGAGCCGAACTACGGGGGCGCACCACGTTGTCCCAACAAGGGTTGGGAGCCGCCGCCAACACACATCGCGCTCCAGGTTGTTCTCCCTTCAAAAAAGCCCGAACCCAGGGGTGGGACGCGGAAATGTGATTGAGAACCAAATCAGCCATCAACTGGCGACCTTCAGCCAACGCGGCCAGGTCATTCCAATCACCGAAGCGTTGGTCAATCTGCTCATGACTGGCAACGGCAAAGCCTCCATCACTGGTGGCGCACAAGAAGGGCAGCACGTGCACAACCGATGAGAGTCCTTGGAAGTGACGATGCAGAAGCGCTTGTAAACAACGGAGCCCGGGCTGGTCATCGGCAATCACCGAATCGGCATAGGCAATCAACACACAACTCGAGGAATCCCAACGCGCGCCCGTAGCCGCTCCATCCGCAATCCCAGCATCCACCGTCTCTGAAACGGGAATCGCTGAGGCGGACCGCTCGGAATGCAGCAATTGCGACGACAAGCGATTGAGATCCTCCGAAGAATGGTGTTCATAGAGCTCCGTCAGAAGCGATGGCAACCACTCATGCGCCATTAACTGCTTCGACACCATGCCTTTGCCAAGTGCAACAGGTATGGAACAGAGCTCCGCAAATTGTTGTCGCATTGATCACCGCATGGATTTTCAGCAGGGATTAATCGCCACGATTCATGATTACGGACTCGGGAAGCTGGATCGCTCAGACTTTCAACGTCAGCTAAGACAACGCCCCACGTCCTTGCTGATCCCGTGCCTCATGGAGGAATTCAGCCGTCCTGCGCTCAGGCTCATCCGTGAGGTTCTTTCGGAGCTAAGCGGACTACAGGAACTCGTGATCGCCTTATCCGCGGAGACCAGCGACGATGTCGCCGCAGCGGAAGCTTTCTTTGCTGACATGCCATTTCCTGTGCGCGTCCACTGGACGAATGGCCCCGCCGTTGCCGAATTACTTCAGTCACTGCAGACCCTTGGCCTCAATGTGACCGGACCACCTGGGAAAGGCTGGGCTGTATGGCAGGGGCTTGGTGTGGCATGCAGAAACGCTGAGATTGTTGGACTCTTCGATGCCGACATCCGCACCTTTTCTCCGGCCTACCCAGAACGGATGCTGCGACCGTTGCTGGATCCCTCGCTCGGTGTGGCCTATGTGAAAGCGTTCTACAGCCGCCTTTCTCTCGAGACCCAATCGCTCCATGGACGAGCGACACGCCTGTTTGTCGGTCCACTCCTCACCAGCCTGGAGCAGATCTTTGGCCCCATGCCTTATCTGCGCTATCTCCAATCATTTCGCTACCCGTTAGCCGGCGAATTCGCGTTCACGAGGGATCTCGCCATGAATTTGCGCATTCCTTCCGACTGGGGACTCGAGATCGGCTTGCTTTCAGAGGTGTATCGCCATGTGGCACCTCGACGCATCGCCCAAGTGGATCTCGGACTGTTTGATCACAAGCACAAAACCCTCGGCAATACTCCCTCAGAAGGCTTGCAGCGCATGGCCGGTGAGATTTTTGCCACGGTGCTTCGTGGACTGATGGAGCATGAAGGTCGGATGTTGTCTCCAGACCAGATCCCCACACTCGAAGTGCTGTTCCGGCGCGTAGGCGAAGACCGTGTCCAGCAGTTTGGATTGGATTCAGCCATCAATCGTCTTCCTTACAACCGACACAGCGAGGAGCTTGCTGTCCAGAGCTTCGCCACCTTGTTACGTCCAAAAGTTGAGGAGTTGATGGCAGCACCTGTGGCCCATCAGCTACCGAGCTGGTCGAGGTTGCTGTGCTGCACGGAACGGTTGCAAGCCGACCTCGCCGAAGCAGGCCAGCAACGAACCCTTCCTGCAGCTGCTAGTAGAACGCCACGACGTCATCACCATCGCCCCCTGATCGCCTGCCCACCAAGACGTCCTGCAGCAGCAGCCTGAATCCAACGTCTGCGCTTCAAGCGTCTGCGCTTCAGCCGATCATCCCCGTTGTCCAGTAGCGAATGCGGGCAGGATGGCGATCGAGGTAGTCCTCGACCGCCTCGGCTGCCGATCGCTCATTGGCCATGAGCAGCAAATCAGACAGTTCACGATCAGGAATCTGAAAACGCGATAGGAAGGCGGCCAGGTCTGAATGGTCGCGATCCAAGCCCTGTCGGCCCAGTGCATGAATCCACTCCACACCACCGAACACGAGCTGAGGGTCTTCCAAAAAGCGGAGCTTGTAGCGAGCAAACATCCAATGGGGAGTCCAACTCGTGACCATCACCCAACGACGCTCACGGATCGCCTTATCAAGAACCGCCGTCATGGCGGCGCTGCTGGACGCAACCAAACGCATGTCAGTCAAGTTGTAATCAAGCAGTGCTCGCTCAGAGGCCTGATTCAGGCCTGAACCAGGATCAATGCCTTGAACGGTGTTTTGGAAACGCGCCGCCACTTCAGGATTTCGCAAATCAGTGATCGAGCGAACCTCCGCAGCATCCACATAATCAGGGACCACCCAACCAAGACGGCCGGAATACATCGAGCCGAAATCAAGCACCCGGTCGCGCACGCGAGTCCAATAGTCCTTGTGCGTTAACGGCAACCAGGCCATCAACATCAGGTCGAGATCTCCTCGCGCTACAGAGGCGTATTGAATGCCGATGTCGGCCATGACCCGTTCCACGGGAAGGTTGTAAGCCTGTTGAATCACTCGCTGAGCGATCAAGCTCATCACTTCCGCATCAGCCCATGGAGACCATCCCAAGCGCAACGGACCCGTGGCACTCGATGGAGAGGTCCCAGGGCCCGCTTGTGAGGCCAAGCCTTGTTGCGTGGAGGACGTGGTGGAGGACGTGGTGGATGCTGTCGAGTCGGCCTGGCGCTGCCAGCTCAAGCGCACCTGACTGGAGAGGGAAGCCGCCGCTAAACCAAGGCCGGACAGCAACACAGCACGTCGGCGCCAAAGGGGAGCGGTCATGGTGTTCTCCATAGCGAGCGCCAGCGGCGGGAGCGCGCTTCCACCGTTCTCTCACCCTCCAGCATCAAGCTCTGACTGAGTCGATCGAGGATGACCGCAAGAATCACAACCGCTATCCCACCCTCAAAACCAAGGCCCACATCCAGTTGCTGAATCCCGCGCAGCACGACGTCGCCGAGGCCACCACCACCAATCATTGAGGCAATCACCACCATCGACAAAGCCAACATGATCGTTTGATTGACCCCACTCATCACCGTGGGCAACGCACTTGGCATCTGCACCTTCCAGAGCAATTGCAACTCACTGCAGCCAAAGGCACGCCCAGCCTCCATCAGATCAAAGGGGACCTGACGAAGTCCGAGATGGGTAAGACGGACCACGGGAGGCATCGCAAAGACCAAGGTGGCGATGATCGCCGGAACAGCGCCTGTGCTGAACAACATCACTGCTGGAATCAGGTAAACAAAAGCAGGCATGGTCTGCATCAGGTCTAAGCAAGGCCGAAGCAGCCGCCAAACCCATGGCAAACGAGCTGACAACACCCCCATCGGCAGACCCAGCAGCAAGGCCAGGAATGACGCCGCCAACACGAGAGCAAGGGTGGAGATCATCGGATCCCAAAGGCCCATCGCCAGGACCAAGTTCAAACCGAGCAGTGCGAACAACGCAAATCCACCGCTCACTCGCCAGAGGCCAAGACCAGCCACGATCAGGGCAAAACTCCAGGGTGAGGGTGCTCGGAGCACTTGCTCAATCCAGACAGCAAGCGCCAGGACTCCAGCATTGACGACGTCGAAGAGGCTTTGTGCGTGGGTGAGCAACCACAGCACCGCATCATCAACAGCTAAGCCGATGGCGCCAGCTTGATGCACGGCAGCCAAAGAGGGAAGAAAGCCAAACGTCCAGGGATGAAGCATCAAAGGTTGACCTCCAGTGATTGCAACAGCTGACGGGGAGTAATCACACCCAAAAAGCAACCTTCCCCATCAAGAACCGGCGGTGGGTACGGAAGGGTCGCCACGGGTGAGATGGCCTCACGAACCCGCATCCCGGCGCGCAGGGTTACCAGCTGATCGGCCCCGATCCAATCCTCAGAACCGATGCGCACACCTAGCAACTGCTGCCGCCCATCAATGACATACAGCGGATCGCCCATGGACGGATCCAGCGCAGGGAGATCATCCACAGCGTGAACGACCAGGCAACGTGGCGGGGACGCAATGGCAGCAACGTCCAAAACCGCTGCTGTATCGATATCGCGGAAGAAATGACGAACGGCCTCGCTCGCGGGATCACGGAGCAGGGACTGAGCTGTTCCGCATTGGAGCACTTGACCGTCCTGCATCAGGGCAATCCGATCGCCCAGACGGATCGCCTCATCCAGGTCATGGGAAATAAAAACGATGGTGCGTTGGCGCTCAGCCTGCAACTGCAAAAGCAACTCCTGCATATCGCTGCGAATCAAGGGGTCAAGCGCTGAGAAGGCCTCATCCATCAGCAAGATCGGTGGATCGAGTGCCAGGGCGCGCGCCAAACCAACCCGCTGCTGCATCCCCCCAGACAGCTGATGCGGGTGTTTACGACATTCATCTCCGAGGCCGACGCGCTCCAGAGCTTTCAGCGCGAGATCCCTGCGCTGTTTCCGGGGCACACCGGCCACCTCAAGACCGAAAGCGGCGTTATCGATCACGGTTCGATGCGGAAAGAGCGCAAAGGACTGAAACACCATCCCCATCTGCTCACGGCGAAGCTTGTTGAGCTCCATGGGGTTCAACAAAGACAGCTGCCGCCCCTGAACACTCACCTCACCCGAACAGGGCTTGATCAAACCATTGAGAAGGCGCAACAAGGTGGATTTTCCCGACCCTGAGAGGCCCATCACAACAAAGATTTCCCCTGCTTGGATCTCTAATGAGACATCACGAACAGCAGCACGAAGACCTGCTTGCTGATACAAATCAATCGGATCTATTCCAGAACGCAGTTGCTTGATCGCTAAATCTGCAGATCCTCCGTATATCTTCCAAAGAGAATCGAGACAGATTTCCGAACTCATATCGGATCCGTCCCAACATTAAGGACTAAAACTTAGCCACCACAAAGGCATCTCAAAGCATTCCTTCACGAAAACGACAGAAAGCAGAATCCACCGCTTGCTGACACAAGTCAAAAAGGTGGATTTTGCTGACATTTTCGATCACGAGCGTTAGCGTTAAAAAACGATCTATCAAACAGCCACCCAAAATTCGGACGCTTTTGGAGTGAGCCTGCATCTGTCAATGCGCTGATAACAGATCTTCGAAATTCCAGTTCCTTAACAAGAAGACATCTATGTCATCGTTCACGAACCCCTCTGCCATTGAACAGAGTGATGCCCAACGGTTCGGAGATTCACCCGAACGGGTTCGTGAAACCGATCACTATGAGCAGGAATATATTGAACAATTTGTTGACCGATGGGATCGATTAATTGACTGGGAGGCGCGCGAAAAAGCAGAGGGAGATTTCTTTATCAAGCTATTGCATCAGCACGGAGCCAAATCCGTCCTTGATGTCGCAACTGGAACAGGATTTCACTCTGTTCGCTTATTACGAGAAGGATTTGATGTTGTCAGTGTGGACGGAAGTCCAAACATGCTGGCGCGTGCATTTAAGAATGCCCGTGAACGCGACTTATTAATGCGCACCGTGCATGCCGACTGGCGCTTCCTCAACCGCGATGTGCATGGTGTTTTCGATGCGGTGATCTGCTTAGGCAATTCCTTCACCCACCTGTTCAGAGAGCAAGATCGACGCAAAGCTTTGGCGGAGTACTACGCCGTGCTGAAACATAACGGCGTACTGATTTTGGATCACAGAAATTACGATCGCTTGCTGGAAGGAAACTCCAAAAGTGGCAAAAGCAATGTGTACTGCGGCAAAGATGTTGAGGTTGGGCCTGAGCATGTCGACGACGGCCTCGCTCGCTTTCGCTACGCCTTCAGCGACGGGAGTACCTATCACTTAAATATGTTCCCTTTGCGTCATGGCTACGTGAGGCGCCTGATGCGTGAAGTGGGATTTCAACGAATCAATACCTTTGGCGACTACCAACAGGGCCATGACGATCCTGACTTCTATGTGCATGTTGCGGAAAAGGAATACCGCTTTGACACCGACATGACTGCGATTTAACGCATGAGCAACTCTGCCTTTTCAACGGCTGCTTCCACTGCAGCCGGTTATTACGACAGCAACGATGCCGACCGCTTTTATGCCGAAATTTGGGGCGGAGAAGATATTCATATCGGCCTTTACAACGCGGTGAATGAACCCATTGCCAGCGCGAGTCGTCGCACGGTGGAAGCACTGGCAGCACTGATCCAAGCGCCGCAAACAGATAGCCCTAAGGAGAGCTCTTGCGTTGTGGACCTTGGCTCGGGCTACGGCGGAGCCGCTCGCCACCTCTGCCAAAACCCCCTGGTGAAGGTGGAAGCCATCAATATCTCTGCCGTTGAGAACACGCGTCATCGTGAACTCAATCGTGCAGCTGGCTTGGACCGTCAGATCCAGGTGCACGACGCTTCTTTTGAGGCCGTCCCTCTGGAGGATGCCTGCGCCGATGTGGTTTGGAGCCAGGATGCCATCCTCCACTCGGGCGATCGCCAACAGGTGATGAAGGAGGCCGCAAGGCTGCTCAAGCCCGGTGGCGTGATGGTGATGACAGATCCGATGGCCAGCGACGGAGTTCCGTCTTCATCACTCTCCGCCATCCTTGAACGGATTCATCTCTCCGATCTGGGATCTCCGGAGCGATACAAAGGCTGGGCGAACAACGCTGGGCTCCAACGCGATGTTTGGGATGACCGCACCCCCATGCTGATCCGTCACTACAGCCGTGTTCGAGACGAGCTCCAACGGCGCCAGGACGAGTTGAAACTGAGCATTAGCCCCAACTATCTCGCAAAAATGGACGCGGGTCTCCAGCATTGGGTTGAGGGAGGCAATGCCGGAAGGCTCTGCTGGGGCCTGATGCGCTATCGCAAACCAGAAGAATGATGGCCATGAACGAACGCAACCCATCGGAAGTCGTAGAGAAGCTGGTGGAGGAATGGACACTGCAACCCCATCCAGAAGGCGGCTGGTATCGCGAGCTGCATCGCAGCTCTCTGACGGTGGTTCGATCGGATCAGCAGCAACGCTGTGCCATCAGCACAATCTTGTATCTCTTGGATGCGGGATCGCTCAGTCGCTGGCACAGGGTGAGCCATGCCGATGAGGTTTGGACGCACCTACAAGGAGCACCCCTGAGTCTGTGGTGCCTCAAGCCGGAGGCCGATCAGGCCACTCGAGAGGTGTTGTCGATGCACAACCCTGTCCAAGTGATTCCTGCGGATCACTGGCAGGCCGCCAAGGCCGAAGGCCCCTACAGCCTGGTGAGTTGCTGTGTTGGGCCTGGATTCAGCTTTGAAGATTTCACCATGCTCAGAGATCTTCCAGAAAGCGAACGCCCAGCCGCGGCGCTTGCTGAGCTGATCTGAGCTGAGCTGATCTCTCGGCAGAGCTCAGCAGAACTCATAAGAGCTCATAAGAGCTCAACAATGAACCCGACTCATTACGCTCATCCCAACAGGGAGACAGCATGGGTAGCAGCTTCGGGAAACTGTTTCGCATCAGCACCTTTGGGGAATCTCACGGTGGAGGCGTGGGCGTAATCGTGGATGGCTGCCCGCCCAGGCTGGAATTAGACCTGGAAGCCATTCAGGCAGACCTCGACCGAAGACGACCGGGTCAAAGCCGGATCACCACCCCCAGAAAAGAAGCCGATCAAGTGGAGATTCTCAGCGGCTTGCTCGATGGGGTGACCCTGGGCACACCGATCGCGATGGTGGTGCGCAACAAGGACCAACGCCCTCAGGACTACAAAGATATGGAAGTGGCCTTTCGCCCCTCCCATGCCGATGCCACATACCAGGCGAAATACGGCATCCAGGCCCGCAGCGGCGGCGGCAGGGCTTCCGCGCGGGAAACGATTGGACGCGTTGCGGCAGGGGCTATCGCCAGGCAACTTCTCAGAAAAGCCAATGGCACCGAAGTCATCGCATGGGTGAAGCGCATCCACGACCTCGAAGCGAGCGTGGATCCCAGCGCCGTTACACCTGAGCAAGTGGAAAGCAACATCGTGCGCTGCCCTGATGCAGCGATGGCAGAACAGATGATCCAACGCATTGAAGCGATCGGCCAGGAGGGAGATTCCTGCGGCGGGGTGATTGAGTGCGTGGTGAGGCATGCGAGCACAGGGCTGGGGATGCCCGTGTTCGACAAGCTGGAAGCTGACCTGGCCAAAGCCGTGATGTCACTGCCCGCCACCAAGGGCTTTGAAATCGGATCGGGCTTTGCCGGCACGCTCCTCAAGGGCAGTGCCCACAACGATGCCTTCCTACCCACAGAAGATGGAAGCCTCCATACGGCCACCAACTATTCCGGAGGCATTCAGGGAGGGATCAGCAATGGGGAACCGATTGTGATCCGCGTGGCCTTCAAGCCAACGGCCACCATCCGCAAGGAGCAACAAACGATCAACGCGGCAGGGGAGGCCACCACGCTCTCAGCGAAAGGACGCCACGACCCTTGCGTCTTGCCAAGAGCCGTTCCGATGGTGGAAGCCATGGTGTCCTTGGTGCTTGCCGATCACCTGCTCAGACAGCAAGGGCAGTGCAGCCTTTGGTGATCGGCCCCCCAGCTTCAGCTTCTGGCCGGTGACTGGATCCCATTGCTGCTCGCCAACTGTGCGGCCGCTTTGGCCATGCGACCCGCCGTGGAACGAGCAGACGTGGATTCAGCACTCGACTTACGGGCACGGCGCGCCTTACGAGGTTTTCCAACGGACGCCAAGGAGGTGGTAGACGTTTCCGATGTCTTGGCCACCCGAGCTTTCGCCACCCGCGTGGACGTTGAGGCTCGCTTGGTTTTACTTGAGGTCGTTGTACGGGCAGCAGCAGGCTTATCAGCCTTGGCAGCTTTGCTCGTTTTCGCTGTTTTGCTCGCTTGACGCGGTTTGGAGACTTGGCGGTTGCGATGACTCAACACCATCACCCATTCCTCATCCGTTAGGGATGCGGGCTTGCTTCCGTGCGCCGTAGCCAGCTTGGCCGCCTTCTCAATGTCTTCGATCAAATTGACCCAAGAGGTGGCAAAGCGTTTGTCGGACTGAGACCGCGCGCCACTCTCAACCAACGTCTCAACAACGCCAGCTGCCGTGACTTTTTTACGGCGACGATTGAAGATCTCTTTCTGCAATTGCGCGATCAGAGCATCCGCCTTGTCGCTCAGCTTGATGGATAACTGAGACATCCGAAATCAAATCACTATCCCATCTGTAGCAGACAAGACTCACATCAACCAATCGCGTAGTTCGGCGATGGCGTCCGTTGTGCTCAAGACGGCACGGCCGAGAGCAATCGCGTCGTAACCAGCCGATAGCCAAGGGTCCAAATCGGCCACGCTCAACCCGCCGGCGGCAATCATGAAGGGCAGATCTCCCATCGGCGCCGAAATCTGCCTGTAGTAATCGAGGCCCAGCACCACCGCTGGGAACAGTTTCACCACATGGCAACCAAGAACCCATGCCTGCCGAATTTCGGTTGGCGTCATCACACCAGGGACGAGACAACAGTGGTGTTGATGAGCCATCGAGACCAGGCCCTGATCCAACAGTGGAGACATGGCATAGGGAAGATCGAGATCGATCACGGCCTGGAGCCCCCGTTGAGACGTCACAGACGCCACTCCCAGCTGAAGGGTTGGATGGCGAAGACGAATCGCCGCAATCAGGGCACTCCAGCGAGCGTGATCCACCCAGGCAATTTCGATGTGCTGGACACCAAGATCGACCAACTGATCCAGGCGTTGACACAACAATGACTGCAAAAACGGCCCAAGGAGATCACTCTCCCTGGGCCGCAAAACAATGATGAGTGGCTGGCGGCGCAGAGAGGCCATCAACCACTGCTGACGATCAGACGTACTCAGCAATTCGCACATCGCGTCGGATCAAGAGATCCTGAAGTTCCTGGGAATCAACAGTTTCGCTTTCAACGAGCATTTCAGCGAGTTCATCCAGAACGGAACGGTTGTCGTTCAGCACCTTGGTGGCACGGTGATAGGCCGCATCAACAAGATCAGACACCTCGGAATCAATCGTGGCTGCGGTGTCTTCTGAGAAATCTCGCTCAGCAGCGATGTCACGCCCCAAGAACATGCCTCCTTGGGCACGGCCAAGCGCTACGGGGCCAAGCTTGTCGCTCATTCCAAAGCGAGTCACCATCTGCCTGGCCACTGAAGCCACCTGCTGGAGATCGTTGGAGGCACCCGTTGTGACCTCGTCTTCTCCGTAGACGATCTCTTCTGCAACCCGACCGCCTAACGCGACAGCCATTTGGTTCTGCAGATAGGTGCGTGAATAAAGGCCAGATTCCATCCGCTCTTCGCTGGGCGTGAAGAAGGTCAAACCACCCGCATTGCCGCGGGGAATGATCGAAATCTTCTGGACGGCGTCGTAATCAGGCATCAGGGCACCCACCAGGGCGTGACCGGCCTCGTGATAAGCCACAAGACGCTTGCGTCGCTCGCTCATCACCCGATCTTTCTTCTCGGGGCCCACCATGATCCGCTCGATGGCATCACTGATCTCGTCGTTGCTCACCTCGGTGAGTTGGCGACGGGCAGCCAGGATGGCCGCTTCATTCAAAAGGTTGGCCAGGTCGGCACCGGTGTAACCAGGGGTCCGGCGAGCCACCTTGTCGAGGTCCACATCCTTCGACAGGGTTTTGCTGCGGGCGTGAACTCCAAGAATTTGAAGACGACCGGCGTAATCAGGACGATCAACCGTGACCTGACGGTCGAAACGACCTGGACGCATCAAGGCTGAATCCAAGACGTCAGGGCGGTTGGTGGCCGCAATGATGATGATGCCGGTATTGCCTTCAAAACCATCCATCTCGGTGAGGAGCTGGTTCAGGGTTTGCTCGCGCTCGTCATTGCCGCCGCCAAGGCCGGCACCACGCTGACGGCCTACAGCATCGATCTCATCGATGAACACGATGCAGGGTGCATTCTTTTTGGCCTGTTCAAACAAGTCACGAACACGGCTGGCACCCACACCAACGAACATCTCAACGAATTCAGAACCTGAAATCGAGAAGAAGGGCACTCCTGCTTCGCCAGCTACCGCTTTGGCAAGCAGGGTTTTACCTGTACCTGGAGGACCCACAAGCAAGCAACCCTTGGGGATTTTCGCGCCTACGGCGGTGAAGCGATCGGGATTCTTGAGGAAATCAACCACCTCGGTGAGCTCAAGCTTGGCGCCTTCAATTCCGGCCACATCCCCAAAGGTGATTTGGGTGGTGGGCTCCATTTGAACGCGGGCCTTGCTCTTGCCGAAATTCATGGCTTGGTTGCCGCCGCCGCCGCCACCGCCCTGAGCACGGCGGAACAGGAAGAAAAGACCTCCGAGAAGCAACAACGGGAAGATCAAGCTGGTCGCCGCTTGCTGCCAGGCGCCTGGCTGGCGAGATGGCTGCACAGCAATGTCAACGTTGTGGTCCGTCAACATCTTCAACAGATCCTTGTCTGGAGCGAGGTTGACCTCCGCACGACGGCCATCGGTCTCAACGATCTGAGCGGTTCCACGATCAGGGGAAAGCAAAACCCTGCTGACCTGATCCTCCTGAACAGACTCAACAAAATCGCTGTACCGCAGCGTGCGAGCTGCCGTTGCAGGGTCGGGACGGTCAAGGAACGCCGTACCCACAACGATCACTACCACTACGAGCAGGACGTAAAGCCCCACATTGCGCCAACGCTTGTTCAAGGTTCTTCGCCTCTGATGAAGGAATGTTAATAGAAATCGAAAAAATCAGGAGGCCCGAAGGACCTCAACCACGCTGCGGAACGCAAACCACTCCGGGATCTCCTCGCCACTGCGCAGCATCTTGCGGAATTGGGTGCCGCTGAGCTTTTTGACATGCAGACCGCGGGCCTCCGCATGTTCCGCAGTGACATACCCCTCTTCGTCGGTAAAGACGAGGTTTAAGGAGGGAACGGTCTCCATCGTCAGTTCAGGAGCACACTCTTTGGCGAAATTTTGCGCGTCATAGGGACCGTAAAAATCATCCCCTGAGAGAGAGGACTTACATCCAGCCATGTCGCGGCCAATGATGAAGTGCGTGCAGCCGTAGTTCCGGCGGATGATCATGTGCTGCAGGGCTTCGCGCGGACCAGCCATGTGCATGGCATAAGGCAGATAGGCCCAGCGAATGCGCGCGTTATCCACCTCTGCTGCCAGCCGTTCATAGGTCTGGAAGCGAACGGAGCCAGGAATGTCGTCCTGCTGGGTGGGGCCGCAGGTGGGGTGCACCAACACGACAGCGTTCTCACTGACGTTTTGAGCGTGCAGGGCCCGGGTAAAGAGCTCGTAGTGAGCGCGATGAATGGGATTGCGGCACTGGAATGCCACCACGTCTTCGCCGTCGGGGAGCCCGGCTCGGACCTCAGCAGGCGTCTTGCAGGGGAAGACACGCTCCGGAAGCTGCAAGCCCTGAATCAAACCACCGAGGTAGTAACGACGGCGCTCTGTGGCAATCATGCGCACCGCCGGATGCTCTAGCGAGGTGGTGCCATAACAACCTTTGGCCTCAACAACCTTGTCGGGTTCCCATTTATCGCCAACGGTGAGAACGGCGAGGTCCTGACCTTTGTATGTCAACAAGACCTTGTCTCCAACCGCCACGTCCTCACGGTCGGTATCCATCACGATCGGCAAGCCAAACAGGTAGCCAGATGTGGTGCGGTGCCCGGCCACCACGGAGTCGTAGTCGGCCTGATGCATGAATCCTCGCTCTGGAGAGAATCCACCCACCACAAGCAGCTCAACATCACAGGCATTGCGATCGGAACATTCAATGCTTGTGGTGGCAGAGGCCTTCAGCGCGGCATGCTCCGTGGCAGACACCATCAAATCCACCAAGGTGCCTCCGTAAGGAGCAATCACCCCGGAGCGCTGCGAGGAAGAGGAACTGGCAGTCATCGGCGATTCGTGTCTGGATCAGGGATGGCGAGATTCTCCCAGAAGACAGAAAAAAAGGAGGGCCTCAGCCCTCCTTTTGCATCAATGCGTCTGAACAGAAGGATCAAGCCTCCTCAAGACGACCGAAGACCTCTCCGCTGATCTTCACGTCAACGATCTCCCTGCCACCCATATCGGAGTCAGAGGGTTGGATCGCTGTAAACACACCGCCGAACTCACCCGTGTCGGGGTCCACCTTGGTGATTGAGAAGCTCATGATGCCAGTGCCATCGATGTAGCGCTTGACGTTTTCGCTTTCAAGCTCCTCATAGTCACCACCCAATGCCATCAAGCCCTGGGGATAGTCCACACCAGTGGTTAGCGCACGACCCTTGGGATCGATGAAGTTACTGGTGCGGTAGCTAGGTGTGCGGTAGGTGCCGTTGAAGTCGGTACTGGTGGTGAGTGCAGAACCTTCAGCAGTGGCTTGAAGGTTTTTGCTTGAGAAGGTGAAGGGGAATTCCTCACCACCAGGAACCAAGACGGTGATCGGCTGGAAATCGATCCCTCCTTTTTCGCTGAAGCTCAGGCCGTCCTCACCAACGATGAGATCACCAAAGACTTCATCCAAGCTTGAGGTGTAGCGGGTGAGGATTTTGCCCTCAACGAATTGGGCTTCTTGACGCTTATTGGCTGGTTCGCCTTTCACGAAGACCTGGGAGGGATGCATGCAGATCCCACGCAGTTCGTAAGCCGAGCCAGCCGTCAGGCTGATGGAGCCACGGGCGGAGTCAGGCAGGCTGGGGCAATCGTTGGCCTTGCCCGTATTGCGGATGTCGTCATAGGTGACGTTGGATCGGTCTATGGCCTCAGCACCACCACTGCAGGCGGTTACAACAAAGAGACAGAGGGCTAGCACCATGGCCAGCAGGGGACGGATGCGCATAGAAGAAGACTGATTAGCCGGACGAGGACGGTATCCACCGATTTTTCGATCTTACAAGGCGAAAACGTGCGTTCCGGCAAGCCTTTTGCAGCTCTCAACAAGCCTTCGCGTTGCGGGCCCCAAAGGAGGCATCTCGAAACCGATCAACGGCGCCATTAAACAGTGACAGAGGCGACTCTCAGAGAATTACCCGTTTGAGACATCGCCCGGCGACTCAAGGGCATCCAGGCCAGGCAGTTGCGTGAAGATCTCATCCAGCAAGCGATTGGCGAGCTCGAGCTTGCATTGGGGCAAGCACTGCTCTTGGCTGCCATCGCGTCTAAGCAACCAGCCACCATTGAGGTGAGAGCCAAACCCTTGATGGGGCTGATCAATGGGGTTGGCAAACAACAGGTCGCATTGTTTGGCAAGAAGTTTTTGACGTGCGCGTTCCAGAAGCGAATCAGCCTGCCCACTGAGAGCCGCAAATCCCAACAGCACTTGACCAGGGGGTCGGCGCTCAGCCAAACCGGCCAACAGATCGGGGACAGGCTCCATCTCGGCCCCAAGAACACTGGCCAAGGCGGCCTTCGCCGGTTTATGAGGCAGCGTTCCACCACGACGGCGCAGATCGGCCACCGCCGCCGCCATCGCCACCGCATCCACACCCGGTTGCAGATCAGTGAGTGCGCACTCCATCGCTTGCGCCGACTCCACAGGGTGGCAAGACAAGCCTTCAATCCAGGCGTCTGGCACCTGAAGGGGGCCGTGAATCAAGTCAACCCTGGCGCCCCGCCACCGGGCAGCTTGAGCGAGCATCACGCCCATGCGCCCGCTGCTGCGGTTGCTCATGATCCGGGCAGGATCCAGGGCTTCCACCGTTGGGCCAGCGGTCACGAGGAGAGAGCGACCACTCCAATCACGCGCCAGCGTCCTTTTCTGGCTCCCCCGCTGAAGCGCATGGAGAATCGCCAATTGAATCAAAGCGGGATCAGCCATTCGCCCCTCTCCGATTCGATCACAAGCCAACAAACCAGGCTCCGGTCCGAGACAGAGCACCCGTTCATCCCGTTGCAAAAGCTCCCAATTGCGCCGGACTGCAGGGTTGCCCCACATCCCTGTATTCATGGCTGAGGCTGCCACCACAGGCCGTTCGCAGGCCAACAACAAGGAGGCCAGCAATCCATCACCAAGCCCCTGAGTCCAGCGGGCCAAACTTGTGGCGCTTAAGGGAGCCACCACCACAAGATCCGCCCATTCCGCGAGCTCCACATGCAACGGCCGAGGTTGCGATGGCGCCCACTGGTCCTGATCTTGCAAACAGGGGTGACGACTCAGGCTTGCGAGTGCCACAGGGCTGACAAGGCGTGAGGCGCTTGGGGTAATAACGCAACGCACCTCGGCCCCCGCCTTCACCAAGGCACTCACAAGAAGAGGCGTCTTCACCGCAGCGATGCTTCCCGATGCGGCGACGAGGAGGCGACGCCCCTCCAGAGGCCGTGGGGCCTCAATCTTCATCGAATGGTTCCTGATCAACTAAGTGAACGTATGGCCCGGTGAGCTCCGGCCGGTGGATCGCCAAGGCACGCAACAGGTGCCAATCACTCAAGCCATCAAAAGGAGTGGGGTAATCGTCGTCTTCCAGGCGCTGCGCGAGCAAAGCCACCTTGTCGTCATCAAACGCGTCCAGAGATTCCGGCGTGATCGGCATGCTGGTTCCCTGAAGCGAAGACCCCATTCTGCCTCGGGCAAGCGTTAGAGCTGACGCTAAGTTTCGAGCGACGGGGTCTTAGCTCAGTTGGTAGAGCGCTGCGATCGCACCGCAGAGGTCAGGGGTTCGAATCCCCTAGTCTCCATCGTCAAGAAAAGGCTTCATTTTCAGCTTTAAGCAAAAAGAATGAGCTCCTTTAGGTCAACTTTGTGCGCCATAAAACCATCACGGGAAATAGCTTCAAAACGAAGACTTTTCACCTCCCCAGCTTTCACTTGCAAAGACTGGTCATGTCACTTTAAAGACAACCCTTGATGGCCAGCAACAACAACAATCAAAAAAGAGCGTTAGACAAGCCCATTAACATCCCGGCTAAAGCAAAGCTTGAAAGCAAGACTTGAAAGCAAAGAGAAGCTCGCGCACAGGAGGGCTTGACTCAAACGCTGGAAACGAATACGTGCCGATGCATTCGCGAGACGACAACGCCCCAGCCGCTGTAGCGAAAGAAACAACCCAGAACCCACGTTCCTTTTAGACAGAACGATCTTTGCATTTGAAGGGTGCAGTACCCAGAACAGTATTGAGCTCAAGAGTGATCCATCCAAGATCAAAAAGCTTCAAAGGATTCATCAATCAATCAGAACATGGACGTCATTGACCTCTTTCCACGCTCCATTGTGCAAGGGGAAGTTGACCAAAAACTCCTTCATCACGTGCATCTCCATTGTGAGGATGTTCTGCTCAATCCAGGATCAAATCCTGATGCTTCAACGCGCCTAGCTGGACAGCTCAGCAAACAGCTACAACTGAATTTCACCCAACCGGCCATTCGAGAACTTTGTGAATCCGTCCTCCTCGAAGGCTGCGAGCGTTGGATCCGGCACGTGATGGACCAGCAACCGCCTCAAGGGCGCGGCCCATGGGTGCCAGGTCGCTACCAACTCAAACTGATTGACATCTGGCTGAATTGCCAAATGGAGGGCGATTACAACCCCATGCACACCCATGGAGGAAGTTTTTCGGGAGTTGTCTTTTTAAAAGTCCCCCCACAGATCAACGGAAGCAGTTTTGACGGGCAACTGTGTTTTCACGGTCCGGAGGACTATCACCTTCAATCATTCCGCACAGGAATGGCGAAGTATGTGCTTCCCAAACCGGGCGATTTTTATATTTTTCCAGCATGGCAACCGCATTCCGTCATGCCCTTCCGAGGCGCAGGAGAACGCTGGTCTCTCGCCTTTAACGTCGTTGCTCAGCCCGTTTCCTCGCATCCACAGCCCCCTGACCAGAATCCCAACATTTCTCTTTCGAGTCAGCGACCAAGAGCGAGAGGCTTTTAACGGACAGCCTCTCAGAAAATTGCCTTACGATTCACTCCAGTTTCAGGGTCAGCCATGCCAAGGACAGCCATGGTCTGGGGCCTTGACATGCATCCATTCATCGTGAGGGCTAGAGGCGTACAGGACGTCCAGCCCTCTGCGCTGGAGTCTTGCTGATGTTCCCGACAAGCACTCAATTCACAAGACATTTGCCCCTGTTTGCAGGCCTTTTTGTTCTTGTTTTGGCCTCGACGCTAGCCAGACCCAGTGCCTTGATCACCTATGGCCTGATCGCGCTGGCTGGTGGGCTGGGCCGTCGCTGACGCCAGTCGGAACGCCCATGCGGTAAAAGGGATGTGAGCTGAGCCTATAAACGATGTCGCAATCCAAACGAGAACAGGTGGTTAGCCACCTGCGCTATATCCGCCAAGAGCTGCGCGAAATGCATCAAGGCGTGATGGAAGACGGACTCCTCCCTGAAGCCGGTGAGGTAAGAGGGGTCATGGCCCAGATGGAGGCCTTGCTTGAGCTACTGGAGGGCAAATCATCTCGCAAAGCGAAAGCAGATTCCGACTGAATGCGGTCCTGCTGGGTGGCCAACTTGAAGCAAATCTTGATTCAACAGGAAATGCTCAAAAACCAGCAATTGATACAGGAAACTAATAAATATCGAGTATTTTCGGTGTTGGCAGGTTGCCGGCCGGGTGATGGGGATCAATTGGTGGCACACCTGTGATAACGAGGCTTGAGGGGTTCCATTCATGACCGCTCGACTGCAAAAGACTCGACTTCAAATCAGTTTCGGAGAAGCCACTTCAAGGCTTGATCGGTGGGCTGAAAATCCATGGCGGCGAGCATCGTTGATGCTGATCGCTCTTGGTGCCAGTTTTGCCTTAGGTAACAGCATTGGAGCCATTGCTGGTGCTTTGGCCTTGATGGATCCAGTGGCCGCTCTCATCACTGTGGCGATCTGGGAGCTCATGGTTCGAACCAGACGGCATTGGGCGCGAGATCAACAAAAACATCTGGGACGTGATCTGTTGGATATGGCACGCATTGGCTTGCTGTACGGCCTTTTATTGGAAGGATTCAAGTTGCTTTAAAGAACGTACAAATCCAGACAATTTTGATGGGCATTCATAGCCTGACTTTAGTTCTGCTGTTGGGTGGACCATGGCTGCTGAGCATTTCTTCCTCGAGCTCGAACCACCAGAAGAACGTCTTCGCAACGCCCCTCATGTGGTGATCGTGGGAGGAGGCTTTGCTGGAGTTCGCGCCTGCAAAGCACTTGCCCAGGCAGAGGTGCGCATCACCTTGATCGACAAACGCAATTTCAACCTGTTCCAGCCGCTTCTCTATCAAGTGGCAACGGGGCTCGTCGCTCCCGGAGATGTGGCAACACCCCTACGACAGCTCGTTGGCAAGCAGCGCAATGTTCAGGTCCTGCTCGGGGAAGTGAAGGGATTAGATGCCAAGAAGCGACAAATCAATTTCAGCGAAAAGGTCATCAGCTACGACCATTTAGTGCTGGCATCGGGCTCAGGCAGCACCTATTTCGGCCATGAAGAATGGCGCACCTTTGCGCCACCGATGAAAATTCTTGAGCATGCCCAGGAGATTCGTCGTCGCTTGCTGATGGCCATGGAGCAGGCAGAGCAAACACCTGATCCAGCGGCGCGCAAATTTCTTCAAACCGTGGTGATTGTGGGAGGGGGCCCTACGGGGTGCGAAATGGCAGGTGCCACCTCCGAATTAATGCGCAATGCCATGCGCCGTGAGTTCAAACAGCTCGATCCTGATGATTCAAGAATCATCGTGATCGACCCGGGCGATCGCTTGCTGAGGGCGATGCCTGAGTCGCTATCGGCCTCTGCCCAAAAGACACTGGAATCTCTTGGGGTAGAAACCCTCTTCAAAGGGCGCGTTCAGAGCATGCAGCCGGGAGAGGTCACCGTTGGCACTCCAGATGGCGAGCAAACGATCCAAGCGGCAACCGTGATTTGGACGGCCGGAGTGCGCCCGTCTCACCTTGGCAAGACCCTTGCAGCCTCGATCGATTGTGCATTGGATCGTGGCGGTCGGGTCATCGTTGAACCCGACTTCAGCGTGAAAGACCATCCAGAGATTCGGGTCGTGGGCGATCTCTGCAGCTACAAACACACCTCCACGGGCAATCCTCTACCGGGCATGGCCGGACCAGCAACGCAAGCTGGGGGCTTCGTCGGCAAGGACATCGCCGCGATCATCGGTGGACGCCAGCGCCCGAACTTCAAATGGTTTGATTTCGGCAGCATGGCTGTGCTGGATCGTGTTGCGGCCGTTGCTGATCTCCGCGGCTTCAAATTCAGCGGGAGCCCAGGTTGGGCGGTTTGGGCAGCCGCACACCTGGCCTTCATGCCCGATCGAGAAAATCGCTGGTCCTTGCTGATCAAGTGGATGTTTGCGGTTCTGTCACAGCAACGTTCATCGATGCTGCTCACAGGCATGCCATGTCAGCACATCGGTCTCGACTCTGCAGACGCACCGTTCCCAATGAACAGCGGCAGTGGCCCCTCGATTGCCGCTCCAGATGCGGCACTGAAAGCAGCCATGGATTACTACTCCAAGTCCGTGTCTGGTGTGCATGTTCAGGATGGCGAAGCAGCCCGCGATGAATCCGCCACAGGATCAGACGCCGCCATCAAATAAAGCAGCGCCATCCGGATCGGGATTCCATTGCGAACTTGATCCTCCACCAAGCAAATCGAGCGGTCATCCAAGAGGGCACCGCTCATTTCAACCCCACGATTCACAGGGCCTGGATGCAGCACAGGGCCTGAAAAAGAGCAGCGTCGCAACCGCTCATGGGTGAGCCCATAGTCACGGTGATAGCGATCCAGATCCGTGAGCAGATGATCGGTCATGCGTTCTTGTTGTAAACGCAACGTCATCACAGCGTCCGCACCCGACAAGCATTCATCCAGGTTGCGGCTGATCTGCAGCCTTCCACGCTGAGGGACAGGATCAACCGCTTGCCCAGGCGGCGGAGCCTCCAAGAAGTCAGCGAAGGCATCGGGCACAAGACTGGGCGGCCCGCACAGCACCACATCCGCGCCGCAGGCACTGAGAGCCCAGAGGTTGGAGCGCGCGACGCGCGAATGCAACACATCGCCAACAATCCCGATGCGCTTGCCCTGCAAGGCCTCGGGTTGAGGGCGATGGGGATCGAAATGGTGCGCGAGCGTATAGAGATCGAGCAAACCCTGGCTGGGGTGGCTGTGCTGACCATCCCCCCCATTCAGCACAACGGTGCGCTCGCCGGCTTGATCCAACTCATGGGCCAGCTGGGCGGGGACATCCGTGCAGCGATGACGGATCACCAGCACATCCGCCCCCATCGCGACATAGGTGCGCGCTGTATCGAGCAGGGATTCGCCTTTGCTCAGAGAGCTGCTCGACGGGGAAAAACTCTGCACATCAGCAGACAACCGCTTAGCGGCCAGCTCAAAGCTGCTGCGCGTGCGCGTGCTGGGCTCAAAAAACAAGGTGGCCACCAATCGGCCCTGCAACGCCGGGAGTTTGCGAGCGCCCGTCACCGGCATCGAGCGAAAACGATGGGCAAGCTCGAGCACGGTGGCGTAGTCGTCTCGCGAGAACGCCGCCAAATCGAGCACATGCCGGTGCGACCACCCACTCATCGCTGCCACTCCAGCGGTGGAATGAACGCCTGGTTCAAAGCAGGCATCCGATCACCTTTGGCACGCCGGCTCACGCTGCGGGAGGCCCGCATGTACCAACGCCAGGGCAAGTCCTGGGCCTGAGAGATTCCGATCCGCGTGGTGGTCACAAGCTCAAGGCTGTTGAGAACGGAGGGCCTGGGGGCCAACCACAGTTCATTCTCGCCACAGGCGGAGCTGTTGTCATGAAGGCGGCTGATTTGAAAGTGCCGAGACAGCAACCCAGGCCCTGCCGCTATCCGTTCAGCCTCACCAGGCATGGCAACAGCACGAAGCAACACCCCATTGGCCCAATCACTGCGATCCGTCACCACATTCACGCAGTGGTGGATGCCATAGCTCACATACACATAAAACCGCCCTGGCTCTCCAAACAGCGTTTCGTTTTGCGGTGAGCGGCGGCGATAGCCGTGGCAGGCAGGTTCATCCTGGGAATACGCCTCCGTCTCCACAATCACGCCCCACAGCAAGCTGCCGTCTTCTTGGCGTTTTACTAATAAGCAGCCAATCAATTCAGGTCCCACAACTTCTGCTGGACGGCAGAAGAAGGCATGGGGCAAGGCTGGGAAATCCTTAGTGATGGGTTTGTTCTCTAAAAAAATGACTTACAAGAGCAAAAACCGTTTTTGAAACTCTGCAGTAACGACCTCAACCATGACCCAAAGGAATCCCCCAACGAAGGAATGCATTTCAGACACCACTCGAGCCTGGACTGATTGAGAGACTGATGCTTGCTTGGAGCGCCACCTTCCCTGAACCTGTTCCGTCAACGATGCTTCATCGACTCCCACCAGCTCTGAAGAGACAGATCCGGCTGATGGGCTGCTCCGCGATCGCCCGTTGGCGTCAGTACCCGATTGACCTGAGCTCTCGATACTTAACGAGCGCCCTTGCGTGCGCATTCCAAGCAAAAGCATCGAGCTGGCAGACAAGTTCAACGCCGATTCCAACGCGAGGGGATGAGATCACCTGCACCAACAGACGGCACAATCTCAACCTAGCCATCACGGCAATCAACAATCGCTTTTTGAAATCAGGGGAAGCCTTTAGCCTTTCTCAGCACCTAGGCGAACCATCAGAAGCAAATGGCTATCGGACAGGGCCAGTGTTTAAACAAGGGCAGGTGCTCTCCGATGCGGGAGGGGGCCTTTGCCTGATCGCAACCAACCTTTATCAGTTGTTTCTGCATAGTGGCTGCACAATTCTTGAGCGTCACAACCACAGCATCGATGCCTACGGAGAAGAGCGCTTTTATGCGCTCGGTGAAGATGCGGCGATCGCTTACACAACCAAAGACCTCGTCATCCGTAATCCTTTTAAACAACCCTTACTGTTGAGACTGACTCTTGGAAATCACTCCATTCATAGTGAATTAATGGGAGTTGGCTCTAAACCCATCCAAACCATTGTTCAATCCGTTGTACTGGAACGTCAGCCTTCATCAGGTAGCCAAAAACATCCAGGCTGGAGTGTCAGCACAAGCCGTTTGACTAAAAAACAAACAGATCGGAACTGGCGGCAGGATTATTTGTCTTTCAGCGATTACGCCCCCTGTTAACGACGAATCCATGTCGGCATCACCAACAACAAGCCAAATCCAAGCCAGGCGAGACCTCGTGTTTCTTGTGCTGGCCGGGCTCTTCCTCGGCACCCTGGGAATGCTCAACATCCTGGGGCTGACACGGTTCTTGGCCCTTGGCCATATTGGATCATGGCCCATCGTGGTGGCCATTGGTGCCCTCCCCTATCCCATCACCTTTCTGTGCACCGATCTCATTAGTGAGCTGTGGGGAGAGGAGAGGGCCACGCAAGTTGTGTGGGTGGGTCTGCTCCTCAATGGATGGGTGGTTTTGATTCTGTGGGTTGGTGGTTTGATGCCAGGCCTAAACGGCGCCCCTGAATCCACATTTTTTGAGATTCAACGCCTGGCCTTTGGGTCCGTCGGAGCCTCGATGGTGGCTTACCTCACGGCCCAATTCGTAGACGTGCGCTTGTTTCATTTTTGGAAGGAACGCACCAATGGCAAAGCCCTCTGGCTCCGCAACAACGGCTCCACCTTGGTGAGCCAATTGGTGGACACCAGTGCCGTGGTGTTGATCAGTCACTACGCAGCCCATGTTTTGCCGATTCGAGCCGGAGAGGCCGTTCTTCCTCAGCTGGGAGCTTTCATCGCCAGTGGATATTTGTTCAAAGCCCTTGCCGCTTTTGCTGACACCCTTCCCTTCATCTGGCTCACCGCCTGGTTGCGCGATTGGTTGGATATTCAGGGCGATGGCAAAGAGATCACGCCCTGAGATCAACCATCACTCCGGTGACGATCAGCGCACCAAGGCAGCTCGACTTGCAAGACCTTGGCATGATTAATGAACTGACCTTCTAACCATGGACGCCGCCCTCTCTGGCTTCAATCTCGGGACCGTCTTGGTCTTTGGCAGCGGGCTGTTCGTGATTGCCACCTTCTACTTCGGGACCAGAGGCGGCTACTACAACACCGACAAGTACGACGGCAACGGCACAGCGCACTAAGGCGCGAGCTGAGCGATCATCAAGCCACTGATCGAGATGGCATGAACGCCACCCTGCCTGGCCCCGCGGCCAACACCGAAGCCATTCGTTTGGCTCTTCAGAGTTGGCCAGACGTTGAGGCCTATTTGAAAGGCTGCAAAGGAATCATTATTCCGCTTGGCTCCACAGAGCAGCACGGACCCACAGGTGCGATTGGGACTGATGCGCTCACAGCAGAAGCTGTAGCGCTTGAGCTCGGTCGTCGCAGCGGAGTGCTTGTCACTCCTGCTCAGGCCTATGGGATGGCCGAACACCATCTCGGCTTTGCGGGCACGATGAGTCTTCAACCAGCCACCCTGATGGCGGTGATGCATGACCTTGTGTTGTCCTTAGCCACCCATGGATTCGAGCGAATCTTTGTGGTGAATGGCCATGGAGGCAACATGGCCACAACCAAAGCAGCCTTTGCCCAGGCCTATGGAACGGCCGCCAGCCGAGGACTTCCGGTGGCTTCCAAACTGCGCTGCAGACTTTCCAACTGGTTTATGGCAGGGCCTGTGATGCGCCAAGCCCGAGAGCTGTATGGCGATCGCGAAGGCCAACATGCCACCCCCAGTGAAATCGCCGTCACCCTTCATCTTCACGACAGCTTGATCACCAAGCAACGGCCCTTACCGGAACCCGCCCCATGCGGAGCCATTCACGGCCCAGCCGATTTTCGGCGACGTTATCCCGATGGCCGCATGGGCTCTGACCCCTACCTCGCGACACCAGAGCATGGAGCAGAGTTGCTGACCACGGCGGTTTCGGCACTGCGCGAAGATCTTGAAACCTTTCTCTCCGCTGCATGAGCAAGATCACCGCCGACGACGTTCGCAAGGTGGCCAAACTTGCCCGCCTTGACCTACCTGAAGACACCATCGCCACCTATACGGGGCAGCTGGAACGGATTCTCGATTACGTGGATCAACTTCAAGCGGTGGATACCGAAGGGGTTCAACCCACGACACGCGCTGTAGAAGTGGTGAATGCAACGCGTGAAGACACCGTTGTGGACACAGATGTGCGCCAAGAGCTGCTCGATCAGGCCCCCCAGCGCGAAGGAGACTTCTTCCGCGTACCGAAGATCCTCGCCGACTAACAGCACAACCGACAACCGCTCAAGCGGCACGTACTCGTTACGAGCTAGAAACGCATACGTGCCGGAGTGACGGCTGTACGTCGCAACAGCGAAAGCCAGGCTCGCTTCAAGCGCCTGCTGGGCAAAAGCTTGGCGACCGGCCGCATCTTGCTTCCCCGCGGCTTGTGACTGCGCACGCCGATCAAGATGTCGTAGAAGAAATTGACGACATCAGACCGCGTTTCAAAGATTCCTAGCCTTTGCGGAGAATCCTTTGCATCAAGAAGGGGCTTTGTTGCCTCGTAAGCAGGCTTGTATTCAAACCAGGGAATAGAAGGCCAAAGATGATGCACTAAATGATAATTTTGGCCCATAATCAGCCAATTCATCGTACGTCCCGGGTACACACGAGCGTTCTGCCAACGATTCCGCGACAGGAAGGGGCGATGGGGCAAATAGTCGAAAAACAAACCGAGCGTGACTCCCACCATCAGCGCGGGAGCAAACCAACAATTGAAAATAAAAGGCAGAAAGTCGAACCGAATTGCTGCGGCAATGATCGTAAAGAAGATGGCGCGCTCAAATCCCCACTGCATCAACTCCCAACGCTTCCAGAGCTTTCGCTGAAAGAAGAAAAACTCGTGATAGAAAAATCTGGGAGCGATTAACCAGAGAGGGCCAAACGTACTCACAATGTGATCAGGATCATGCTTGGGATCATTCACATGTGAGTGATGTTGTAGATGCACCCGTGTAAACACAGGAAAACTGAATCCCAGTAGCAAGGCTGAGCCGTGCCCCATCAATTGGTTCACCCAAGGAACAGGATGAGCCGCGTTATGACAGGCATCGTGCACGACGGTGCCCTCCAAATGGAGCGCTAAAAATCCGCCAATCAGCAGCAGGGGCAACGGCCAACCACCCACAAACCAACCCCAAGTCGTCAAAGCTGCCAAGCCGTACCCGCCCAAGAACAGGCCAACGGTGGGGTTCCATGCAGACGGTGGATCGACAAACTCCTTAGGCACTGACCGAAGTCGGGGCGTCGATCCCGAGCTCTCCGGTTGTGCGAGTGCCTGAGTCATCGAAAAATTCCTGTGTTGCCTGCTGCTACAAGCGACACCAATCTAGGAAAAGGAATGCCCACCGCGAGACTTGAACTCGCACAACCGAAGTCACTGGTACCTAAAACCAGCGCGTCTACCAATTCCGCCAGATGGGCAGAAGCGAATCCTAAACATCGACCCAGAATGAGGACAACGTCGTCCCCACATCCATCGATGCTGGCCACTCTTACTGGAGATCTCTGTTTGCTGGCGGGGCTCGCCGTTCTGCTGCTGCCACTGCTCGCCACGGAACTCAGTCGTCCCCGCGATGGCGCCTGGGGAGCCATCATTCTTCTGCTTGGCCTGGTCCTCGTGACCAGCAGTGATCGACTACGAGGCGCTCCCATGCTGGGAGTGGCCTGCGCTGGCTTGCTCATCAGCCGCCTCGGAGCGGAAGTCGGTCAGGCCCGCTGGCAACAACTCAGTGATGAGGAACGACAAAGACTTGGCTCCCGGGAACGCTGGACCACCAGCCTGCAACAACTCACCACCGTCTTGGCCAGCCTTGTAAGCGCAACGGCTGACACGCTCAAAAGCCTGAAACCTGCCGCAAAAACTGGAACCAACAAACGCTGGGTCCGCCCTGATGAGTCATCCACAGGGGCAGACCTAGACGCCCCTGCCGGTGGCGAGATCAAGGAAACAACGGGAACGGCTGAAAAAAAAGAAGCCAACAACAACGACGACAGCAGTGGCAATGGCGACAGCCGTGGCGATGGCGACAGCAACGACGCCGTCACACCGGAAGCACAAGTCACCACGCCAAAACGCCCGAAGCGCTGGGTCCGTCCAGACAGCCCAGAACCATCCCTGGAAGCTCAGGAGGCACCTTCACCGTCCAACAGCGATGAATCCCCAGATGAAGCCCTGAACGAAACCAGCGCTGAGGCCAGCACGGATCGCAGCGAAGACGGCAGTGAGGACACCGCCTCTAACAGCGCTTCCAACTCGGCTTCCACCACAGCACGCACCGACGAAGACTGATAATTCTCTTTGCTACAGCGCCAACGTGACCCAGCAGACAGGCCAGGACGCTGATAAGCGCCCGTCATACAAAGACACCCTCAACCTGCTGGAGACGGGCTTTGGCATGCGTGCCAATGCCATCCACCGCGAACCGGAACTCCAAGCCTTCTGGAAAGACAAAGGAATCGACCTGGAGTTGGGACGCAACAATCCCGGGCCGATGTTCACCCTGCATGACGGCCCGCCCTATGCCAACGGCGCCCTGCACATGGGCCACGCCTTAAACAAGGTGCTCAAGGACATCATCAACAAGCACCGTCTGATGCAGGGCCGGAAGGTGCGTTTTGTCCCTGGCTGGGACTGTCATGGTCTCCCAATTGAGCTCAAAGTGCTCCAGGCCATGAGCCAGGAGCAGCGTCAAGCGCTCACCCCGATCAAGTTGCGCAAAAAGGCTGCGGCCTACGCCCACAAGCAAGTTGCCGGCCAAATGGCCGGCTTTAAGCGCTGGGGCATCTGGGCCGACTGGGAACACCCTTATCTCACGCTGCAAAAGGACTACGAAGCCGCTCAAATCGACGTCTTTGGAACGATGGCGCTGAAGGGCCACATCTACCGAGGGCTCAAACCCGTGCACTGGAGCCCCAGCTCACGCACAGCCCTGGCAGAAGCCGAACTCGAATACCCCGACGGACACACCAGTCCCAGCGTCTACGTGGGCTTTCCCGTGGTGGATCTCCCCGAAGGCCTACGCAGCAAGCTCAACGAGCAGGGTTTGGACTTACCCGCGGAGAGCAACGCCCTAAGTGAGGGCTTACAGGTGGCGATCTGGACCACCACCCCCTGGACCCTGCCCGCCAACCTGGCGGTGTCGGTCAACGAACGCCTCGACTATTGCCTGGCAGATGACGGCAACGGGCGGCTTCTGATCGTGGCAGCTGAACTCTGCGACGCCATCGCCTCCAAGCTTGAACGCCCGCTTCAAGCCAAAGCCACCGTGAAGGGGGCCGATCTTGCTGGCATCACCTACAGCCACCCCCTACTCGAGCGCCGCAGCGCCATCGTTGTTGGTGGGGAATACATCACCACGGAATCGGGGACGGGTTTGGTGCACACGGCCCCAGGCCATGGCGTCGATGACTTCAACACCGGGCGGAAGCATGGCCTACCCGTGCTCTGCCCAGTGGATGAAGCTGGAACCCTCACCGCAGAAGCTGGCCGATTCGAAGGCTTGAACGTGCTTAAGGATGCGAATGCCGTGATCATCACGGCGCTCGAGGACTGCGGTTCCCTGCTTCTGCAAGAGAACTACAGCCATCGCTATCCCTACGACTGGCGCACGAAAAAGCCCACGATCTTCAGGGCCACTGAGCAGTGGTTTGCCTCCGTGGAGGGCTTCCGAACGGAGGCGCTAACCGCCATTGATGGCGTGCAATGGCTACCCGCATCGGGCCGAAACAGGATTGAGTCGATGGTCTCCGAAAGGGGCGACTGGTGCATCTCGCGCCAGCGCACCTGGGGTGTTCCTATTCCGGTGTTTTATCAGCGTGAAACCGGCGAAGTGCTGCTCAATGCCGAGTCCATCGCCCATGTCAAAGCGCTGATCGCAGAACACGGCGCCGACATTTGGTGGGAAAAAGACGAGGTTGATCTCCTCCCTCCCAGCCACAGCGCAGAAGCGCATCTCTGGCGTAAAGGCACCGACACCATGGATGTGTGGTTCGATTCCGGCTCCAGCTGGGCCTCCGTATCGAGCCAACGCGACGGTCTCAGCTACCCCGCCGATCTCTACTTAGAAGGTTCGGATCAGCATCGCGGTTGGTTCCAGTCCTCATTGTTGACGTCGGTGGCCGTGAACGGCACGGCCCCCTATCGAACCGTGCTCACCCATGGCTTTGCCTTGGATGAAAAAGGCCGAAAGATGAGCAAATCCCTCGGCAATGTGGTGGACCCGATGGTGATCATCGAGGGCGGTAAAAATCAAAAACAAGAACCCGCCTATGGCGCTGACGTGCTCCGCCTATGGGTGAGTTCTGTGGATTATTCAGCCGACGTGCCGATCGGTGCAGGCATCCTGCGGCAGCTCTCAGACGTCTATCGCAAAGTGCGCAACACCTCGCGCTATCTGCTCGGCAATCTGCACGATTTCGTCCCCAGCCGTGATGCGATCGCCATCCGTGAGTTGCCCTTGCTCGATCGCTGGATGTTGCAGCGCACAGCGACCGTGCTCGACCAGATCAGTGAAGCGTTTGAACGCTATGAATTCTTCCGCTTCTTCCAGCTTCTGCAGAACTTCTGCGTTGCCGATTTATCGAACTTCTACCTCGACATCGCCAAAGACCGGCTGTACGTCAGCGCCCCCAACGACAAGCGTCGCCGCAGCTGCCAAACCGTGATGGCGCTGATCATTGAGCGCCTGGCCGCGGCCATCGCCCCGGTGCTTTGCCACATGGCGGAAGACATCTGGCAGAACATCCCCTATCCAACAGAAACCGAGTCGGTGTTTTTGAGCGGCTGGCCCACGGTGCCGGAGGAGTGGCGCGATGACAGCCTGCAAGCCCCCATGCAGGAGCTGCGCGAACTGCGTGCCGCGGTGAACAAGGTGTTGGAGGAATGCCGAAGCAAACGCAAGCTGGGAGCCTCGCTGGAAGCGGCCGTTCGCCTCGAAGCGCGCACCCCCGCACTTCAAGACGCCCTTCACTGGCTGCAAAGCAAGGGGGATCAAGAGGTGGATGGCCTGCGCGATTGGCTGCTCGTCTCCCAGCTGCAGATTGGAGGCGAGCCCTGGGCCGAATTGCTGGCCAGTGATGACAACGAACTCGCCGTGATCGAAGTGGCCCTGTCTCGAGGCGAGAAGTGTGAGCGCTGTTGGCACTATGAAAGCGACATCGGTCAGCACAGTGCTCACCCCAGCCTGTGCGGTCGCTGCGTTTCCGTGCTGGAACGGCGCTAAGCGTCAGATCCAGCGGTCTGCTTCGATCAATTGCTCAGGAGGAAGGGGCCCGATCAGGCGCTCCTCCTGTTGAGGGTTGAGTGGACCGCGCAGCAATTCAGCGGTTTCGACGCTCGCCCCCTCGGGAAGCACGGTGCGGTCCGGATCAAAATCCGTGGGATGGGTGGTGCAACTGCTGAAGCCCCGAAAAATCAACACTTCCAGAGCTTCTTCCGCACGTTCAGCGGACTGCACCGTTCCGCGCAGTCGCACGACGCGATCGGGACGATCACGACTGATCGCTTCAAGGGCCGGCAACAACGGATCAGAACTCACCAGCCACCCGCCCCTGACGCGGCAGGCGCACGAGGAGCCACTGGAGAAGCCCCACCACATACGCCACTAAGGCCACATAGCCGATGAATGCGGCAACCGCCTCACTCCACTGCCCCCCAAAAACGAAGTCGAACAAACGCTCCGCTACGCGATGCAAACCCTGGGGACCTTCCAACCAAGCCAGGCACTCAGCACCACGCAGTTGATCCGCACAGCGCAATGCGGTGGCCGACATCCCCGCCGCGAGCAAGGCGAATCCAGTGAGGGCCCAGCGCCAGATACGAACGGTGAGGGGGAGGGCACTCCCCGGGGCACTGTCGGCGAGTTCTTCATTGAGATCCACCCAAAACCACACCGAAACCGCCATCAGCACGGGTGCGATGAAGGCCATCACGTAGCCGATCGGACGCCGATCGGTGAGCAGCAACACGCTGATGGGCAACAGGCTTGCCACCTTCCAATACAGACCCAGCAAGCGCACCATCGCTGGCTCACGCCGCACCCCTGCCCAGATCAGCAGAACGAGCGGAACACCCAGGGCAAACGTTGCCCCTAAGCGATAGGTCAGCCAAACCAAACTGCGGTAAGGGAGATCGGGCACCAGGGAGGTTCGAGTTGGAGCCATTATCGATGCCATCGACCTAGCCCTCGAGATTGGTAGGGTCCAACACATGGTTCCGTTCAACCCCCTCGATTGGTTCCGAGGCTCCGGAACCCAGGCCAAGTGCCGAACAGCACTCAGTGGCTGTGCCTCTTTGGAAGAGGCAACGAAAGATGTCACCAATCAACTCGGCTCGGAAAAAGGCGACTTAGCCCTCGTGTTTGTTTCCAGCCATTTCGCAAGTGATCTGCCGCGGTTGCTTCCGCTTTTAAGCCAAAGACTTCAGGCCGAACACTGGATCGGCTTCGTGGGGGGCGGCGTTGTGGGAACCGATAGTGCCGGACGGTCGCAAGAACTAGAGCAGACCACGGCCCTGAGCGTGACCCTGCTGAATCTCCCCGGGGCTCAGCTGAAGCCGTTTCAACTGGACACAGGAGCACTCCCGGATCTTGATGGGCCGGTTCAAAACTGGCAGGACTGGGTCAGCGTGGATCCAGCCGACAGCCGCTCCCTGCTGCTATTCATCGATCCCAGTTGTGGCGCGATCAACGACCTGATCAGCGGCCTGGATTACGCCTACCCCAACGCAGCGATCATTGGAGGGATTGCGGCACCCCACAACGCCAGTCATGGCTCGCTGCTCCTCGATGGTCAGATCATCAATGGTGCCGCTGGGGTGAGCATCGGCGGTGACTGGGTTCTTGATCCAGTTGTGGCCCAGGGCTGCCGCCCGATTGGTCCCGTGTTTGCGATCGAACAAGCCCAACGCAACGTTCTGCTGGAACTCAGCGATGGCGATCGTCGCGACACGCCTGTGGCCTGTTTGCAACGCGTGCTGGCCGATCTCAATGCGGAGGACAGAGAGCTGGTGCAGCACTCTCTCTTCCTTGGCGTGGAGCGTCGCAATCTGATGCAGGAGTGCCCCAGCGATTTCCTGGTCCGCAACCTCATCGGCGTGGACCCACGCAATGGTGCCGTCGCCGTGGCTGAGCGGGTCCGACCAGGCCAGCACGTGCAATTCCAGCTCCGAGAAGCGCAATCATCAAGGCTGGAAGCTCGCCAGCTGCTGGAGGCCAGCCAAGACCGTTGCCCATTGCCACCACTTTGTGGTCTGCTATTCGCCTGCCTTGGTCGAGGGAGCGGGTTGTTTGGAGAGGCCAACGGCGATGTTTCGATCGCCCGCGACGTGCTCCCCGATCTTCCAATCGCCGGTGCGTTTTGCAATGGCGAGATCGGTCCCTTAAGCAACACCACCTACCTGCATGGGTACACCGCTTGCTGGGGCTTGCTCCGCCATGCACCTCTTGTTGCCTCACCTGAGGACTGATGCGCCAGCACGTCAATCCGCTCAGCCGCTTCTTTCAATTGCCGCTGGAACTACCGGCACCGCAGGAGCTGTTCGAGAATCCCAACCTGCCGATCCATCTCGATATTGGCTGCGCTCGAGGCTTCTTTTTGTTGGAGCTTGCGGCGCTGCAACCCGAGCGAAACCATCTGGGAGTGGAGATCCGCCGGCCCCTGGTGCAAGCCGCCCAACGCGATCGCGACCGGCAGGAGCAGCACAACCTGCATTTTTTATTTTGCAACGCCAATATCAGCCTCGAGGCTTGGATGGCAGCGCTGCCACCAGACCAGTTGCAGCTGGTGAGCATTCAGTTTCCAGATCCCTGGTTTAAACAGCGCCATCGCAAGCGCCGCGTGCTGCAGCCCGCCCTGTTGCTGGCCATCGCCTCAGCGCTCCATCCCGGGCGACACCTGTTTTTGCAAAGTGATGTGTTGGCTGTGATCGAACCGATGGTGGCCCTGGTGGAACTCTCCAACGGCTTTGCCCGCCCCAAAGACGATCCACAACCATGGCGAACGAGCAACCCACTGCCCGTGGCCACGGAACGGGAGCGCTACGTCCAGGAGCAAGGACAACCCACCTATCGCGTGCTGTTTGAGCGCACGGACGCCGCCCTTCCCGCTTTAAGAGATCTGGAGATGGCTTGGCAACAGGTTGATAATTCCAAAGCCGCTGCACCCACACCTCATGGATGAGGCTCAGGCCCCACCACCTCTGTTGCTGCGCTGGCAAGGACTCCTGCCCGCTAGTGATCAGCAGCGCCGTCGCCTGAGCTGGTTGGCAAGCATCCTGCTGATGGTTCTCCTCGCTGGACTTCCCTTCCTCACCCGAACGGGGCTGGGATTGGTGGTCCTCGCCTGCGGAGCGCTGTGGATCCTTTGGGCCAGCGTGAGCCAACCGCAGCGCATCGGTGCCATCAGCGCCTGGGTGCTCCTGTTCCTAGGCATCGCCGTGCTCGCCACGGGCTTCTCTCCTGTTCCGGTTGCTGCAGCGAAAGGCTTGATCAAGCTGCTCAGCTACCTCGGCGTGTACGCCCTGATGCGACAGCTGCTGGCCGAGCGTCCCGAGTGGTGGGACCGACTCGTCGCCGCCCTGCTCGGCGGCGAAGTGCTCACCAGTGTGATGGCTCTACGCCAGCTCTACGGACCCACCGAGGAGCTGGCTCGCTGGGCCGACCCCAACTCCGTAACAGCGGGCACGATCAGGATCTACGGGCCCCTAGGCAACCCCAATCTGCTGGCGGGATACCTGGTTCCCATCCTGCCGTTGGCACTCATCGCCTTGATCCGCTGGCGGGGCTGGGGAGCACGCTGCTACGCCGCTGTGGCCCTGGGGTTGGGAGCAGCAGCCACCTTGTTCACCTACAGCCGCGGTGGCTGGCTAGGCATGCTCGCGGCCCTCGGCGTGCTGGTGCTGCTGCTCGTGTTGCGTGCCATCCGCAGCTGGCCAACCCTGTGGCGACGTCTCGTCCCCATCGCCCTGCTTGTGCTGGCTGGTTTGAGCTTGGCTATCGCCGTCACGCAGGTGGAGCCCGTCCGCACGCGGGTCGCCAGCCTGCTGGCTGGACGAGGCGATAGCTCCAACAACTTCCGCATCAACGTGTGGTTGGCCGCAATCGAGATGATTCAAGACCGCCCCTGGCTGGGCATCGGGCCAGGCAACGCCGCATTCAATGCCATTTACCCCCTGTACCAACAGCCCAAGTTCAATGCCCTCAGCGCCTATTCCGTTCCCCTGGAACTCCTTGTTGAAACGGGCATTCCAGGCCTGATCGCCGCTCTTGGATTGGCTGGAGCCAGCGTTCGCAACGGCCTCAAGGCTTTGCGCTCAACGTCTGCTCTGGCGTTGCCCTGGCTGGGATGCCTTGCCGCGATCGCCGGGCTGCTCATCCAAGGCGCCACCGACACCATTTTCTTCCGGCCAGAAGTGCAAATCATCGGTTGGTTTTGCCTGGCAACCCTGAGTCAGGTCCACCAGACCACTCAGACCACCAAGACCGCCCAGGCCAACCGATGAGGGATGCCCTGATTTTGGCTGGTTTCGATGCTGGCCAAACCCATTGCCGCTGCAAGCTGAGCCGATGGCACAACGGGCACTGGCAAGCCCTTGGAGAAGGCAAGGGCAGTGGCGTGAGCCACCTCCAAGCCAGCGGAGGCGAAACACGGTTCCTGGAGGCCATTCGCAGCAGCCTGCAGGCCGCCAATCCCAGCGGCTGGAAGATCGCCGCTGCTGCCGTTGGTGCCAGCGGCGTGGAGCAGGGCACAGCGCTTCAGGACCGTGCCAGAGAGCTCTTAGCCACCGGTCTCGAGCTACCAAAAGAGCACTGCATCGCCACTGGCGACGAACGCACCGCCCTGCGGGGAGCCTTTCCAAGCGATGCCGGCATCGTGCTGATCAGCGGCACCGGAATGATCGTGGTTGGACGCAACGACAGCGGCCTTGAAAAGCGTTGTGGCGGATGGGGATGGCAACTGGATGGAGCAGGGGCTGCCTTTGATCTCGGCCATCAGGGGCTGCAGCTCAGCCTGCGCATGGCCGATGGCCGACTCCCGGACGGACCACTGCGCAACCAGTTGTGGCAAGTGCTGGGGTGCCGCACAGCGGCAGAGATCAAGGCCTTCGTTGTGCAGCCCGATTACCAACCAGCCCAGCTGGCCCAATTGGCCCCAATCGTCTCCGCCGCCGCAGAGGCGGGCCATGCGGAGGCCGCGGCCATTGTCGAGCGCTCCGGCGCTGCGCTTGCCGAAGCCGTTCAAGCCGTGGCTTCATCCCTGGGGCTGACCCGACCAGTGCTCTGCGCCAGGGGCGGGGCACTGCTGAATCTCGCGCCTCTTCAGCAGGCCGTGGATGCGTCCTTACGCCAGCGTCAGCTGGAGGCGCACTGGGACGACCGGAGTGGAGACGCCTGCGATGGAGCGCTCACCCTGGCGCTGGAAAGCTGCTGATCAAAAAGCACTGATCAAGACGTCCTGATCAAGCAGCATTGAGGTGCTGATCTGCTGCAGCAGCCAAGCGGGAGGTCCAGTGATCGACCACCGCTTGATCGGCAGCCTCAACCATCACGCGCAGCAGGGGTTCTGTCCCACTCGCCCGCACCAGGACGCGACCGTCTTCCGCCATCGAAGCCTCCGCCTCTTGAACCAAGGAATAGAGCGGAGCACAGTCCTCCCAACCCTTTCGGCGCTCACGATTCTCGACGCGCACATTCACCAGCTTCTGGGGATAGGCCTGAAAGCTCTGATCCACCCACTCGGCCAAGGACAGCTGTTGGGCATGGCACAGGCTTGCCAGCTGAAGAGCGGTCAAAACACCATCACCGGCCAAACCATTCACGGAAGACAGGATGTGACCTGATTGCTCGCCGCCAAGGGCTGCCCCCGTACGGACCATCTCGGCATGCACATGCTGGTCTCCCACCGGTGTCCGGTCCAACAGGCCACCACGCGCTTGCCAAGCGCGCTCAAAACCCAAATTCGACATCACCGTGGCCACCAAGCGCTGATCCGGAAGCTGTTCCTGCGCCTGCAAGACCGACCCCCAGAGGTAGAGGACGTGGTCACCATCCACCACACGTCCTTGGCCATCAATCGCCAACATGCGATCGGCATCGCCATCAAAACCAAAGCCCATGGCGGCACCCTTCTCGATCACCGCTCGGCGCAGAGGCTCCAGGTGGGTGGAACCACAATTCACATTGATCTTGGTGCCATCCGGATCACCGTGCAACACCGTGAGATCGGCGCCGAGGGCAGAAAACACCTCTGCACCACAGGCTGTTGCCGATCCCCAGCAGAGATCCAGCACGATCGGAACACCATCGAGTCGATGCGACCCAACGCTGGACAACAAGCTGGCGCGGTAGTCGTCGAGAAGTTCAGGGCGATGACGGGCCACTCCGGATGCCGCTAACGCGATCCCAGAACCGTCTCCACCACAAAGGCCGGCTTCGATCGCCTGCTGACGCTCAGGGGACAACTTGCTGCCAGTGGCGCCAAACACCTTGATCCCGTTGTCTTCCGGAGGGTTGTGGCTCGCCGAAACCATCAAGCCACCGGCGGCTGAGTAACGGCGAATCAAACCGGGCACAGCCGGCGTGGGGCACAGTCCCAAGGTCCACACCTCTCGGCCAGATGCCGTGAGGCCAGCGCTGAGTGCGGCGACCAACATGCTGCCGCTGCTGCGCGAATCCATGCCAATCAGCACAGGTCCCTCTGCCTGAAGCACCCGTCCACACCAGTACCCCACCTGAAGGGCCAAAGCCGGGGTGAGCATGGTGTCGACCCGACCACGCAAGCCGTCCGTCCCAAAGCTGATCTGCGATGGCTTCGGGAGATGCCCCAAAGGATGGATGGCAGCTTCAGCCATGACAACTCAATTCTGAACGCAATCTTAAGCGGGGCCGCTGGTTCTAAAGCCAACGACGCGGGGCCAGCAACAGGGCTGCCACCTCCAACAACGCCCACGCCATCAGTCCTGCCACAAGCCAGCCAGGCACGAACTGGAGGGGCCAAAGCCAACGCAATCCCCACAGCAGCAAAGCCAAGCCACAGGCGATCGCACAGCGACGGCGTTGCTCGCTCCCTGGGCGCCGCGGCCCTTGCCCCTTTGCCATCTCAATGCCGTGCGCTGGGAACAGAATGCCATCAGTTTCCGGCCGAGTCTTGACCGTTCAACACTCCCGTGGCCTTCTGCTTCTGGCTGGAACTCCACTCCTCACCATTGCGGTCGTCCTCGGCGGACAGACCGTCTTGCGCCGCCTGCACACTCCACTCACACCATCGCTTTCGAGCGCTGAGCTCTGGACCCGTTATCGCTGGTCGCTCAATCCCAGCGAGCGCAGGGAAGCCGCTCTCTTGCTCGCAGCACGCAGCCCCGATTCAGCGGAGAGATCCCAGCGATTGCTGGCCAATCAAGGCTGGGGCAACGATCCCCTGGCGGCCGTCACGCTGAAACAGCAGGCGTTAATTGCAGCCAAATTCGGGCGCACTGCAGAGACACAGCAACGCTGGCAGGACTTGCTCCAACGCTTCCCCCAAAGTGCCGCCAGTGCCGATGCCCGCTATCACCTCGGCCAAGCCAACCCAGCACTCCACACAGAGCTTTTTCAACAACACCCCGGCCATCCGGCCGCCTTGGCAGCAGCAGCAGAAACCAACAAGGATTCCCCCAAGCAAACGATCGCCGCCTTGCATCTAGCCCGCTGGGGTGCCCGCTGGCCAGGAGCTGCCAGTCAGATCAGGGAAGCCTGCAACAGGGTCAGCGGCGCTGGCTTGAAGCAAACCGATCGACTCACGCTTGCACAAGGGCTCGCGTCCCTTGGAGATAGCCGTGCTGCGGAAGCCTGCCTCCAGGGCACACCCACCACTCCAGCCAGCGCCTTGGCCATTGGTCGGGTCCTGCTCCGAGGGAACGCTGAACAGCAAGCGCGTGGAAAGCAGCAATTGCTCGAGCTCGCCATCAACCACCCAGACGATCCGGAAGCCCTCGAGGCCGCAGCGTTGCTCAGCGAACCGCTGAGACCCGACCCGGCGCTATTGGATGCCCTGCCGCAAGCCTTGCAACAACGCTCCGCTGATGTTGCAGCAGCCCGGGTGCGCCTTGCTGACGCAACGAACGGTGACTTAGCGAATGCCATGGCCGTTCTGAGGCGCTGGCCCACCAGCCCAGCCGCCTGGCAACTGCAGTGGGACCTGGCTCGCGAGGCCCTGTTGAAAGACCAATGGGAGCGTGCAGAAGCACTCCTGAACGCCATTCCGAGCGCAGATCTTCCTGAACCTTTGGCCGCAAGGCAGCAGTTCTGGCTGGGGCTCACCTTGTCGAAGCAAAACCAGACAGCGCAAGCCAAACAAATCTGGGAGCGATTGGTCAAAACCCATCCGAGGAGCTATTACACCTGGCGCGCCGAGGTGAGATTGGGACGGGGAGACCTGCCAGATCTTGATCAAGCCTCCACCGCTCGCTCGGCAGATCTCAGCGATGCGTTTCAAGCGCACTGGGAGCCATTGAAAAGTGGCGATCCATTCCTGGATCGTCTCTGGCGCCTCGGCCAAACCCAGGAAGCCTGGGAAACCTGGCGGAATCAACAACCCCCATCCGATCAGCCATCCAATCCAAGCCAAAAGCTTGTGGAAGGTCGCCTTCGGGTGGCCGTAGGGGACGCATGGACAGGCCTGAGTCGCCTTTGGCGCGCCAGTTTGAGACTGGTCAATCAAACCTGCGAGGAGCGTCAGCTCCTGCACCGCAGCCAGCATCCCCGTCTGCTCTCGGAGGTGTTTGACACCGCCTCCCAACAGGAGGCGGTGCGATCTGAACTGCTCATGGCGATCGCCAAGCAGGAATCCCGCTTCTCCCCAAGCGTGAGCTCACCCGTCGGAGCGATTGGATTGCTGCAGCTGATGCCTGCCACGGCGGAAGAACTGGCTGGCGATTCCCTTAGCCAGGAGCAGCTACGCGAGCCAACACGCAATGCAAAGCTCGGAGCGCGTTACCTCCGTCAATTGCTGGGGCAATGGCAGGGCAACATTGTGCTGGCCGTTGCCAGCTACAACGCTGGGCCAGGCGCCGCCAGTCGGTGGGTGACCCCCGATCTGAAGCAAGATCCAGAGTTATGGGTGGAGCGCATCCCCTACCCAGAAACGCGTCTTTACACCAAAAAAGTCCTAGGAAATCTCTGGGCCTATCTCGGATCAGGTAGCGACCACTGCGACAGCTGAAGCCAGCGGGTTCGGCAAATCCTGACCCAACCAAATGCCCACCAGCACCACCGCCGCCAACCAAAAAGCCATGACTTGAGGCGGAGGCACCACCTTGATCCGGGTGAGGTCCAACCGAGCCAGCAAGGTGGCAGACGCCAAGATCAGCACATCGGAAAGCAGGCTCAGACTGAGCAAATAAAGGCCCACCATGATCACAAGCAGGAGGGTCGCGATCAGGCTGAGCACGCGGCTGGAGGCCATCAGCATCGACAGCTGACGCAGGAGAAGATCCGGCATCGTGCAGATCAGCACAATCACGAGCGATTGCAACACCTCCACCGTCCAGAACAAGCTGGGCGGCACTTTCTGCAGAGCAATCAAATGCTCGCTCTCAATCGACCAGTGATGACCAAGAAAAATGGCCACACCAAACAGCACAAGCAGCAGGGGAGCCCGCAGTGGCAGTGAGAGAAAACGAAAAAGAGACATCAGCATGCAGCCAACGGTCGACTGATGAAATCAGCTGGAAATGAAATCAGCGAGAAAGCTGATCACAACAACGGTATTGGCTTTCAAACGCTAGCAACAGCGCACCCATCAGCCTGCCAAAGTGAAGGCACACCATTCTTCCCGGCATGACCGGCAGTTCCGCCCCCGCCACCTTGAGCCCCTTGCAAAAGGGGTTGCTGCTCATCACGGCACTGGTCCTCGCCGCTGGATTATTTCTGCTGCGCAATGGTCTCAACCAGGAAGCCCCTCTCGACCAGCTGGCCAGGCAATCCCTCGATCCGGAGATCGCTCTCAACAACTCTCGGCCCACCGTGCTGGAGTTTTACGCCGATTGGTGTGAGGCCTGCCAAGCGATGGCGCCAGCGATGCTTCAGACGGAACAAAAACACGCCGATCAGTTGGATGTGGTTTTGGTGAATATCGATAATCCACGCTGGCTCGATTTGATCAACCTGTATGACGTCACAGGGATTCCACAGCTCAATTTATTTTCAGCCGACGCTGTGATGCGCGGCCGTTCGCTTGGGGCGCGAACAGCAGACGAGTTGGAAGCATTGGCGGTTGCCTTGATCGACAATTCGCCGTTGCCTGCGCTGGCTGGCGTTGGTTCCACCAGCAGCGTGCCCCCTGCGGAGACGGTTTCAAGCCCAGGCCCCCGCAGCCACAGCTAGACAAAGCATGAACAGTTCATCGCAGACGACCCCCATGGACTCTCGTTTTCGAGTTGACCTGATCGCCGCAACCCCGAATCCGCAACAGTGCGTGTACGTGGGAATGCACCAGGACTACAGCGAGGGCTTTGTGGCAGCCGATCGCGCGCAATGGCCCGATGAAACCAAAGCTGGCGAAATTTGCGTCAAACGCCTCCTGGCTGGAGAGCGGGGCCATTACGGACCGATGGAGCATGCCCAGATTGTGTTGAACGTGGGCTGGTTTCCCCATTCCGTGATGCAACAGGCACGAACGCACCGGGTGGGCGTCAGTTTTGATGTTCAATCCATGCGTTACACAGGCGATCGCATCTGCAGGGCTGCCCTCGGAGAACTCGATCTCGAAGAAGTGTTTTATTTGCGCCCCGTCGGTGAGTACAGCGACCGAAAAGGCAAAAAATACCTCTACAGCGAAGCTGAGCGGCAAAAAGATTTAAACCACTGCAAAATCAGCGCCGCTCGCTATCAGGAATTGCTTCAGGCTGGGTTTGCCGAAGAACATGCCCGCGGCATCCTCCCCTTCGATTACCGGCAACACTTTGTGGTGAGCTTCACGCTCAGGGCCTTCCTGCATTTCATGGACCTACGCGCCAAGCTGGATGCCCAGCAAGAAATCCGCGAACTCTGCGATTTGATGTGGCCCCATCTCAAAGCTTGGACGCCGGAATTTGCCGATTGGTACGAAAAAACAAGACTGCATAAAGCCAGGCTTGCTCCCTAACAACCAGTCATTCAGACCTTGGCCAGCGTTACCCGCTCTGGTTGATGCTGATATTTCCCTTGCCGGTCGCTGTAGGTGGTTTCACAAGGATCACCCTCGAAAAACAACAACTGACAGATCCCTTCATTGGCATAAATTCGACAATCAGCGCCAGAACTATTACTAAATTCCAAGGTGAGATGTCCTTCCCATCCAGCCTCAGCCGGAGTTGTATTCACAATGATGCCTAAACGGGCATACGTACTCTTACCAAGGCAAATCACCGTGATATTGGGTGGCACGCGCATTTTTTCAAGAGCCACACCCAAGCCATACGAATGGGCTGGAAGGATGAAATAGTCGCCATCCTCATCATGATGAAGAGGCGTTGATTCAAGGTTGTCAGGGTTGAATCGCTTGGGATTCATGATCGTGCCTGGGACGTGGCGAAAGATCAAAAACTCCTTTGGCGAGAGCCTTAGGTCGTAGCCGTAAGACGAGCAGCCAAAACTCAGGACCGGACCTTGGCGTTGATCCGGATCCAAGTGGCGTACCAATCCATTTTGAAAAGGCTCAAGCATGCCTGCATCTGCTTGATCCGTAATCCAGCGATCGTTCTTCAGCATTAAAAACCTCGACGCAATTCCGTCACTTGATCAGCCATCTCCATCATCTCTGCAGGGATCGCGGGCCCCGTCACAATCACATCCATGGCGGATGGCCGTTGCTCCAACACCGACAAGACATCCTCGTGATTCAGATAGCCCAGCTGGATCGCCAAGCCAATCTCATCCAGCACGAGTTGATCCAACGTGCCTTCTAAGAGATGGGTTTTGCAGATCTGCCAAACCGCCTGAACCGCCTCTTTTGCCTCGTCATCGCGGCTATCAGCAGCATCTGAGAGGCATTCCGTCACGGAAGGGCGCAACCATCTCAGCCGATCGCAGAGGGTGAGGCTGCTTTGAGGGCCTTGGCCCACTCCACCCTTAAGAAACTGAGCAATCAAAACATGGCTCCCCAGGCCTGCCGTGCGCAGCGCCTGGCTCAGAACACCAGAAAAGCTCCCCCGAAAGGAGGCGGTATGCACCTGAAGCTGACCTTCCGGAGCCACCAAATGCAGCGGTGGACGAACCTCCACAGAGGGGAGTCGTCGAAGCCCTGCTTGCTCGAGAGTCCTGTGGTCAACAGTCCGCGACTCACGGGAATGATGGGTAGGGCTGAGGCTGACGGTCATCACATTCGCCGAAGTCCGGCAAATCCGGATGTGGATGAATCTAGCGGTGAAAGTCCAAGACACAAGTGTTTTGACACCATCCATGGTGTGCCTAGCCACCTGGCAGGCTCAAAGCATCTCCGCACCGTGGGCTCATGACTGGCACCTCTCGCAATGACGGACGTCAGCCGGGCGAGCTTCGCCCCTTCTCGATCAGCTGGGATCCGATGGGATTTGCCCTGAGTTCAGTGATCATCCACAGCGGACGCACCGCCGTTCTTTGCAGCGTTTGTCATCAAGAAGGCGTGCCTCGCTGGCGCAAAGATCAAGGCCAGGGGTGGCTCAGCGCCGAATACCGACTCCTGCCTGGATCCACTCCAGAGCGACAGAACCGTGAACTCCTCAAACTGAGCGGACGCACCCAGGAGATTCAGCGACTGATTGGCCGCAGCCTGCGCGCAGCGATCGATATGCAGGCTCTCGGCGAAAACACGTTGAAAATCGATTGTGATGTGATTCAGGCGGACGCGGGCACCCGCACCGCCGCGATCAGCGGATCTTGGGTCGCCCTTCAGCGGGCCTGTGAGCGGCTGGTTCAACAAGGGGTCCTCACCAGCAACCCTGTCCAATCCCAGGTGGCAGCCGTCTCCGTGGGTGTGATTCACAATCGCCCCCTGCTCGATCTCGACTACAGCGAAGACAGCCAAGCCGATGTGGATCTCAATGTCGTGATGAACGGAGAGGGGCATTTGCTGGAGCTGCAGGGAACGGCGGAAGGCGCTCCCTTTAGTCGTCACCAGCTCAATGACCTACTGGACCTTGCCGAGCCTGGGCTCAAGCAAATCATGCAGGATCAGAATTCGGCTCTCTCCCCTAGGTGAAAATGCGGGGTTTCGTGTTCCTTGCTACATGAACAGGGAGTGCTGATCCATAGCATCCCGGAACACGAGCAGACACCATGGCCGAAGTCAGCCGCGGCTTCAGCCGATACGCCCCTCCCACCATCCGTCCGGTGGGCTCGAATTTCGGAACTCCCACGGCTCCAGCCACCCGCACCCTTCAAGACGTCATTCGTGGTCTCGATGGTGCTAGTTCCGAGATGGTGGAGCGCGGGAAAACCATCTTTTTCCCCGGCGACCCCGCTGAGAAGGTTTATCTGATTCGTCGAGGTGCCGTCCGCCTCTCCAGGGTTTATGAATCCGGCGAGGAAATCACTGTTGCCCTGTTGCGAGAAAACAGTTTGTTTGGCGTTCTGTCCTTGCTGACAGGTCACCGCTCCGATCGCTTTTATCACTCAATCGCTTTCACAAGGGTGGAGATGGTGACGGCTCCAGCCACATCCGTGCGGCAGGCCATTGAAGACGACACCAGTGTGGGATTGCTGTTGTTGCAGGGGCTGTCCAGCAGGATTCTCCAGACCGAAACGATGATCGAAACCCTCACCCATCGGGACATGTCGTCTCGACTGGTGAGCTTTCTGCTGGTGCTTTGTCGAGATTTCGGTGTGCCTGGTCAACGGGGGATCACCATCGATTTACGCCTTTCCCACCAAGCCATTGCCGAGGCGATCGGGTCCACACGCGTCACGATCACGCGTCTCCTGGGGGACCTCAAGTCATCGAACCTTGTCGATATCGATCGTAAAAAGATCACTGTTCTCGATCCAATCGCTCTCGCCAAGCGGTTCAGCTGACCATGCAGGTGAAGATGGAGCTCCCATCCGAACTCTGATCCTTCATTTTCCGTGACCGGCTGGTTTCTACTTCTCGCCCTGCTTGTGCTTGGAGGCGTGCTCTCAACCCTGGGGGACCGCCTTGGCTCTCGCGTGGGGAAAGCTCGGCTGAGCTTGCTTGGACTGCGTCCCAAGCGCACAGCCGTGGTGATCACGGTGTTGACCGGCAGTCTGATTAGTGCGCTTTCCCTTGGACTCCTGCTCTTGGTCAGTCGGCAACTCAGGGTCGGGCTGTTTGAACTGAATGCTCTCGAAGCCAAATTAAGGAGCAGTCGCGCCGATCTCAAAACCAGCAAAAGCGCTCAGGAGCAAGCCAGCAAGGAGCTCACAACGGCCCAAGAACGGGCGGCAGAACTGCGTCGCACCCTTAAGCCCCTCCAGGAGCAAACCCGATCCTTGGAAGCGGAGCGACAGCGCTTGAGCCAAGACGTGGATGCCAAAGATATCGAGATCCAACGCACCGAACAGGAACTCTCTGCCGTGCGCACGCAAATTCGCGATGGCGAGAAAGAACTCAATCAACTGGAAGACACGCTCCTCGCGCTGCGGCGCGGCAACGTCGCCATCAGCAGCGGGCAGCCGCTTGCCACCGTGACCCTGAAACTCGAACGCCCCGATCAGGCAAAAACGGTGATCGATCAGTTGCTCCGAGACGCCAATCTTCAGGCCTATCAACAGGTCTTGCCTGGCCAACCGGCAGAGCGTCAGATCCTGCTGGTTCCGCGACCTGACATCAAGCGCTTGGAACAAACGATTCGCAAACCTGGCACCTGGGTTGTGAACATCCGTTCAGCCGCCAATGTGCTGCTGGGCGAAACCGTTGTCTACGCCTTCCCTGAAGTGCTTCCCAATGTCACGGTGACCAGGGAGGGTGAGGTCTTGGCACGCACCACCCTGGCGAGCAATGAACGCGACCCTGAAGCCGTACGCAATCGGCTGAACCTTCTCCTCGCCTCCACATTGGCCGAGGTGCAAAGACGCGGTTCTCTCAGCAAGGGATTGCAGTTTGATGGCAATGCCATCAATGCGCTTGGCCAAGAGCTGATCGACCGCAACGGAGGACTCGCGGGGCTGGAAGCGGTGGCGTTACGCCGCAGCGAAACAGCAGATCCCATCGCCATCCAGCTGCGTCTCAGCCGATGACTCGCGTTGTCGCCATGGATCCTGGCCGAAGCAAATGCGGATTGCTCCTCGCAGACACCGCCACGAACACCGTGCTTCAAGGGATGGTGATCCCCAGCGCTCAAGTCCTTGATCAGCTTCGCGTCTGGATGGCGGACGCTCAGGGGGACACCGCCCAGATTGCTGAACTGGTGATCGGGGATGGCACTAGCAGCATGATCTGGCAACAACAACTGCCTGCAAGCCTGCCGATCCGCATCGTCGACGAAACGGGAACCACCCTGCGAGCCAGAGAGCGTTACTGGCAGTTGTGGCCGGCACGGGGCTGGAAACGCTTGCTTCCCAAAGGCCTACGCATCCCATCGGGCGATCTCGATGCCATCGCCGCGCTCGTCATCCTCGAGGACTATCTCGATCGACCATTGCAATGGCCGGGTCCCGATCCCCTTAGAACCGGGCTCTCACGGTGAAGGTGTAGTCCCCTCCCGGTTCCAGGTCATAGTCAGATTTCACAAGAAAGCGAAGCAGCGCGTCTTGAATCAACGCGCGCCCCAAGGACGGCTCCACACTCAACTCGCCACGATCAAAAAACCAGCTGAACTGCCAATTGAAGCCTCCGGCCTGGACGTCTCCCTCCAAACATTGATCTGCAAAACTCTGGCGTTGAACCCGTAAGTGGGCGGTGGTAACGGGGAGCGCTGCCATCACGCCTCAGGGTTGGTGGGAGCCAACTGAAGCCCATTGATGTGATTGCCGGCGAGGTCGAGACCTTGCCGCTGAATCCGCTCCAAACCATCGACCACCTCCACCAGCACCTTGTCGAGCAGGGGCTCCTCCTCACGACTGAAACTTCCCAGGACGTGCGACACCGTTCGCGCCTTGCGCTCACTGGGATTTTGCCCGGGTGCACCAATGCCTATCCGCAGACGCGCAAAATCCTGGGTGCCGAGATGCTGGATGGTGCTTTTCAGGCCGTTGTGGCCACCAGCAGAGCCGCGGGCGCGCAAACGCAAACGACCAAGCGGCAGATCCATATCGTCCACGAGCACCAATAGCTGATGGAGCTCAAACCCGAACCAATCGAGCGCAGCCCGAATCGAGCGACCGCTGTCGTTCATGAACGTTTGGGGCATCAACAAGCGCAATCGCCGATCTCCCGAGCCCAGATCAGCAAGCTGACCTTGGAGCTTGGGCGTCGAACGAAAACCACCACCCTCGCGAGAGACCAGCCGCTCCAAGGCCATGAAGCCCACGTTGTGGCGGGTGTTGGCATAACGATTGCCTGGATTCCCCAACCCCACCACCAAGCGGAGATCACCGCGATTCATCAAATCAATCGGAGGGGGGTGTCGGCTCTGATTTTGGCGCAACCGCAGGCGAAACAGCGGCCTCTACGGATGCCTCTAAAACCGTTGCCTGATCAACCGCTTTCGCCTGATCTGCCACAGGTTCGGGGTCGGCCATGGCCTTATTAATTTCGCGCTCAAACTCTTTGGAGGCCGATTGAAAACCCTTCAAAGTTTTTCCCAAGGTGCGACCGAACTCGGGAAGCCGTTTAGGGCCAAACACCAAAAGAGCGACCGCCGCGATGACGGCCATCTCTGGCAGGCCAATGCCGAAAACATTCATTCGCTGAGATCAGCCGAGGCCCAAGCCGTTCCAGTTGACATTGATTCCTTCGAGGATCAGCGACTTGTTGTACAGCTGGAGAATGATCAGCAAGAACACAAGGAAGAGGGCCATAAAGATGCCCATCACTGGTGTTGTTCCCCAGCCAGGGACAACCTTGCCGTATTCCGAATTAAGGGGGCGGAGCAAATCTCCCAGACGGGTGCGTTGAGCCATGGCAGCGCTGAAGTCTCGGGTGGAATTAAGTCTCGATACTGTAGGGGCTACGACCCGTAAAGGCGTCGATCCTGTGGAGAGTTGTGATGGAAAGTTCGTCCCCGGCCATGTCAGTGGCGATTGCGGTGCTGGCGGCCCTGCTTGGGTTAACAGGATTGGGGGTCTACACCGCCTTTGGACCGCCATCCAAAAACCTCGACGATCCGTTTGATGATCACGAGGATTGAACGCGCTCCAAAACCAAGCTGATGAGCTGGCCAGGTTGGACTTCCCAGACCGTCTTTCGCTCGTTCAACTCGACGCCGCTCAGCGTCCAATCGCTCCCCGGCAACCATCGCTGACGCGCTGGACCGGCATTGAGCAACTCAATTTGAACGGCCTGATCGCTGAGTCCGTCACCCTGGGCTGATCGCACTGAAATCGGCACCAGACCGATGGGCAAAGCGGGAAGCCCTTGCCAGCGATGATCCAGCGCAACAGGACCGAGCCAACCCGGCTCCCTAAATCGGATCGCTGCCTGGGGCACACCACTGCGGTTCCAACCGAGCACCGCTGGCATCAAGGCCAAGCGGTGCCGATGCCATCCGTGATCCGCAGAGGGATCCGGCCAGGTTGGACCTCGAAGCAGCGACACCCCTAGATGGCGATCGCTGGCATCGACCCCCTGGGGGCCATCCAGCAAGACAGCCATCCCACCCCCAGGAGCCTCCGCTTCGGCGGCTAGCCATGAAATCACAGGCAATTCCCAACGCTCTTTTTCAAAGGGAGTGCAGGCTTGTGCTGGTCGCTCGATCACTCCACCACTCGTATCGGCCGCCCAACGCACCGCAGGGCTCTTCAACGGCACTTCCAATCTCAGCAATTCATGGGTCTGCTGCCATTGGACGCTGAGCTGGGCCTCGAGCCAGGGGGAATCGGCTTGCAGCATGAGGTCCAAGCGCACCTTGCTCAGCCCAGCCATCGTGCGCAGCACCATTCGGGCGGTGAGAGGGCCCGACTCCACCAATTCTGCTGACCAGCGTTCGGCCATCGGCAGCGCATGTTGGCGGTAATCAGCGGCAAGATCCCAAGCGTCCCAGAACTCCCCTCGATCGGAAAAGCGCCGCAATCGCAGGGGGGCGCTGAGCTGTGGCACCCCCTTGCCATCGCGCAGCTGAACCAGCCCGTGGACGCCAACATCTGCCGTCACCAGCCCGTTGCTCAACCTCCACAGTCCCGACGACACCACCTCCACACTCACCGGATGACGAACGGGCAAGGCAGAGCCCAAAGCCTCACGGCTGCGCTGCAGAGGGAGCGCGCAAACGCCCTCACTACAGGGCAGTTGCACCCAAACACCGCCTGAAGGCGCCACCTGCCCAGGAAGACTCTGCCCACCACTGGACCAATGCCCCTTCGGCAGGCGCAGCAACGGTGACCAATGCGCCAGGGGCTGCAAGCCGCACCAAGTCCAACGAGAGCGATGGGGATCGGAATCCAACCCCTCCTCGTTGGAGGCAAGCAGATGGCCTAAAAGCTGGTCTCGACAGCGCAGCGCACGCCGGCGAGCCTCACACCAGATCGGCTCAGCCTGCTCAAACACCTCGGGGATTGAGGTGCCAGGAAGGATGTCATGGAATTGTTGGAACAGCAGAGGGCGCCAATCGCTGTCCTGGGCGTGGTTGGGCACAAGCTGATCAGCCCGAGCCCCAAGCAGCGCGGCAGCCAATTCAGCCTCACGAAGAAGCCTTTCCAGGCTGCGGTTGTGCCGTTTCTGATCAGGCCGACTGGTCGCGCAACCCCGATGCAGCTCGAGATAAAGCTCATCCCGCCAGACCGGCAAGCTGGAGCGGCAAGGCTCCAAGTGATCGAGGTAGGCGCGCAGCGTTCCAGGCTGCTGGGTCACTGCCTGCGGCTGGCCCTCCCAAAGCCTGAGCTGTTCCAGCATCTCGGCAGTGGGACCGCCACCGTGATCTCCAACACCCGGGAGCCAAATCGCCTGCTCCACCCCAGTCGCAGCTTGAAAAGCGCGCTGCTCTTTTGCGATCGCGACAGGATCAGCATCGGTGCCAATCGCTGGCAGCATCAGCGCTAAAACCTCAGCGCCTCCGCGGCTGCGCCAGCGAAACAAACGGTGGGGGAAGCGGTTGGTGGCATTCCAAGCCAGCTTGTGCGTGCAGAACCAGCGCACTCCACTGGCAACCGCGACGGCGGGAAGTCCGGCGGCGAACCCAAAGCTGTCAGGCAACCAAGCCAACTCATGCCGCCATTCCGGGAAACGCCTCTGGCTGTCCTCCTGTCCAAGCGTGAACTGACGCGAGAGCGATGCCGTACTCACCAACACACAATCGGTTTCGACCCAAGGGCCATTGATCGGCTCCCAACGGCCTTCACGACTGGCCTGCTGAATGCGCGCATGCAAGGCGGGCCGATGGCGTTCCACCCAGGCATACAGAGCCGGGGTGGAGTGCGCAAAGTGCAGCTCCGGGTAACGCTCCATCAGATCGAGGGCAGAGCAAAAGGTGCGTTCCGCCGCTTGCCAGGTGTCTGCCACGGGCCAAAGCCAGGCAAGGTCGAGATGGGCGTGGCCCAGCCAATGCACCACACCTGCGGGCTTAGGGCATGTCGCCAAGTGGCGATCGACCAAGCCAACAGCCTCTGATCCCATGGGGTCGCAAGACAACAGCGCATCCGGAAGCGTCGCTCCGCTGGCCCAGGACAGGGCCAAGGCTTCAGGAAGCAAGGCCCGATCCGCGTCGCAGGTGGGGATCAGAGGCTCCTGGACGAGTGCACTTTCAATAAGAGCCCCATCGTCATGACAGGGGCTTCGTAAATCCAGCTGAATCCGCAGGCCCCCTCGCTCCCTCCAATCGGCGGGGAGGAGCCAACGGCAGCGGGTATCGAAGAGGTCTCCCTCATGCACCAGGACCCCATCAATACGGAGGCGAACGTGATCAGCCCACCAGCTGAGCACCAGTCGCTCGCAGGACGCGCTGGCCTGCATCCAAGGGCTTGGACAGACCAGGGTCTGCTCGAGGCGTAACCAGTTGCCCCCTCGCGGCCAAATCAAAAGTCCTCGCTCAGCCCAATCAGGACGGTGATGACGCCCCCATGGATCGGCCAGTACTGGACGCCGTTCCTGATCGCCACGTCGCCACCACCCGGGGTGCAGATCAACGCGACTCCGACATCGAAACGTTTCAATCCACTCCGATCCCGGGGCTTGCAGAGGCTTCTCCATCGTGATATTTCATCATTCCGCCATAGGATGGCGATCAAATTTCAGACGCCGGTCGGTTGCCATGCTTGCCCTCAAGATTTCGGTTTATTCCGTCGTCTTTTTCTTTCTCGGCATCTTTGTCTTTGGCTTCCTTGCCAGCGACCCAAGCCGCACCCCTAGCCGGAAAGATCTCGAAGATTGATCACGCAGTAACAGGGTCACGCCGAGCACTGGTTAGCCCTCTCGTTTAAGAGCCTTTGCACATGGCAGGATCACCGGCCATTGCTGCATTCTTTTGTCGGCGTTTAGCCCCATCACCAGGATCGCTGGATCTCTGGCTGTTGCCGCTGCGCTGACGGGAGTTCCCGTCCACTCTGAGCGTGTGGACGCTTTGGCCGATGAGACCGATGCAGTCACCGATGCGGTCACGGAACAGACCGCTCTTGACGTTGAACCCTTCGCAGAGTCTCCAAAGCCTCCAGAAGAGATCAAGCTCAGGGCTGATCGCCAGTCTGTCGATGCGCGCCGTGGAGTTTTTGTCGCCGAAGGCAACGTTCAAGCCCAACTTCGCGGGGGCTTGCTTCAGGCCGATCGCATTGAATTTGACTCCAATTTCAATACCCTTTTCGCCCGCGGCAGCGTGCGTCTACGCCGTGGATCGCAGTATTTCCAAGCGAGCACGTTCCGCTACAGCCTGATTCAAAACAGCGGTGAACTCAAAGACGTCTATGGCGTTCTTGAGCTTGACGAGCTGTCTGAAGGCTTCCAATCCTCAGCCCAGGCAGTGGAGCCACCGTCCAAACAGACCCTTCCTGTGCTCGAGAGTTCAGGCCTTGGCTTCCCAACAGCTCTTGATATGGAGCTAGGTGGCAGAACTGCTGGCCGGATCAGTGATCAGCCGAGTGGAGACAGCATCTGGGACACAGAGCTCGCGCCAACCCCCACCTGGGACGTCCCGGAGCCAGCAGCCAATACCAGCTCATCCACAGCCAGCCCATCCACAGCCAACGCATCGACGTCAACAGACGACTCAGGCATGGCCTGTCCGGTGCCGCTTCCGCCGATCCCTGACTGGCACCCCCACCCTTGGGCCGTGACCGCATGGGGCGGCCAAATGATTGACTCCAATTTTGGAGACACCTTCCTGTTCAACGGGCGGATGCGAGAGGAGTATCTCCTGGGGGTCAGCATGCAAAAGCGGATTTGGCGTGCTGGACCCTTTGCGATCGAATTGGAGGCCGACCTGTTCGGGCATCAGGCGTTCAAACAACCCGGTGGCCCTTTCAACCAGGCGGTTCCCAATGCCGACACACCAGACCAACAGTTCGGGGAAGCCATCCTTGGACTGGGTGCACGACTCTGGCTGCAGCCTTGGCTGAGCTTTGGGTTTGTGGAAGGAGTCAGCCTCAACTCCACGGTGAGTAACTACGAACGCACCTATCGAGAGAACTACGCACAACTGCTGAACTACTTGGCCTTCGAGCTCGAAGCCTCGGTCTCTGATCAGCTCTCCTTTGTCGGAAGGATTCACCATCGCTCCGGCGCCTTCGGCACCTACAGCGGTGTCAAGGAAGGAAGCAATGCGTACCTCCTCGGCTTGCGCTACCGCTGGGGTGAGGATCCCGTGGCTCCCCAAATCGCCGTGGTGCCGCCTCCCTTGGGCTGCCCCGATCCTGATCGCGCCACCCGCCAGCCCCTACTCACGCTGAACGAGGAACTCGAGGAAATCACGCTTGGCACAGGAGGGAAACAAGCGACCCAGCCCGTTCAACCCCTGGCCCAATCGCGCTTCTCAGGGATGTCCCCAGCTGAACAGGAGGCGCTGCGCGAACAAGCGATCGCCATGATCGATCAAAGGATTAGCAGCATCCAGCTCCAACAACGGTTCACCATCGATCGTCGACTCCCAGGGGGGAATCAATTTGAAGGTTTATCGAGAAAAGACATTAATGACAAAGCGAAATATGGTTCCGTACGCCCCGACCAACTCACGTCATACGGAAAGGCGCAGCTGATTGATGGCCAAATCAGCCGCTGGCGGATCCAAGCAGCCCAGGTTTCGATCACACCTGAAGGATGGACTGCTGATCGCATGGGATTCACCAATGATCCCTACACACCCGCACAAACCAGAATCGACGCCCAAAATGTGATCGCGAGGGAACAGCCCAACGGCGACATTTTGATCAAGAGTTCCCGCAATCAACTGATTGTGGAAGAACGTCTCCCCATCTCGGTCAGCCGCACCCAGCGGATCACAAAAGAAGAGGAAGTTGAAAATCGTTGGGTCTTTGGAATCGATAATGATGACAGGGATGGATTTTTCATTGGCAACTCACTGAGACCCATTGAACTCAATGAGAAAACATTGTTGCGTCTTCAACCTCAACTTCTCGTTCAACGAGCGGTTGATGGAACAACCAAGAGTTACGTCAAACCAGGAAGCTCAATCGACAGTGGCAAGGTCAGTCAGCCCACATCCGTGGGAGATTTGTTTGGCCTTGAAGCTGAATTCACCAGTGAGTTCTGGGGATGGACAGCCGAAGCCAATGCTGATGTCAGCACGTTTAATCCAGAGAACATCGCCAATGGCAGTCGCTTCTGGGGGGAACTGAAAAAATCGATCGATCTTCCCTTGCTCGGCGACGTGAAAGCCAGGCTCTTTTCCGCTTATCGCTACAAGGCCTACAACGGATCACTGGGAGAAACCGATGTCTATTCCGCCTTCGGCAGCTTCCTCGAAAAGCGAGGAAACTTCATGGCCGGACCAGTTTCCAACAACTACATCTGGCGCATAGGCGCCGGAAACTATCAAGCCGAACAATTCCAAAGTGAAAATCTTGCGGATTTATGGCGCGCTAATTTCTACGGCTCTTTAAACAGTAGTTACTCGATCTGGCGAGGAGAACCCGCGGCTTTAACCCCTCAAGAAGCTTATCGATACTCGCCCGTAGCGATTGTTCCAGGCTTGGCATTCAGGACCAATGTCAACACCTTATTAGCGGCTTACGGTGATGGAAAACGTCAAACCAACATCAGCCTGAGTGGTGGCCCCAGTCTCACATTGGGCACCTTTAGTAAGCCGTTCTTTGACTACACCCAGCTTTCCATTACAGGTGGTGGCACCCTGAAGCAGGGTTCAAGCCCGTTCGATTTTGACCAAGCGATCGACCTCGGAACCTTGGGCCTTGGGGTCACACAACAGATCGCAGGACCTTTGGTAATCAATGCAGGCCTTGGCTTAAATATTGATCCCGCATCACCGTTTTACGGTGATGTGATCGATTCCAATATTGAGTTGCGCTGGCAACGTCGTGCCTACGACTTCGGCTTCTACTTCAATCCCTATCAAGGCGTCGGCGGATTCCGATTCCGCCTCAATGACTTCAACTTCACGGGAACTGGCGTGCCCTTTGTCCCCTACAACCCTTCGAACGAGCTCGACAACCGCCCCTTTTAATCTCTTTTCCTAAAAATCTGTGGCTTCGTCATCAGGACCACCGCCATAGATCAAATGACTTCCGGTGAGATCAGACCCTGCAAACTGCATTCCCTCGGTTTGTACACCAGGCGCATACGCATTGATCACCACCGAATCTCGTAAGTCGGCATGGCGTAGATCAGTGCCTGAGAGATCGGCATTGCTCAACATCGCCCCCTGCAAACGCGCGCCATCAAGCCTGGCACCACTCAAATCGGCACCTTCAAGATTCGCCCCGTTGAGCTTTGCCCCGCGCAAATCAGCATCACGCAAATCGGCCCCGATCAAATGATGGCCGCGCAGATCCGCATCGCGTAAATCACATCCGTGACAAGCGCCACTCTCAAGCAAACGTTCAAGCGGGGTTCCAAAAGGCTCAACCGCAATCGCTGTCACCGAGCCTGCCTCAACAGCCGAGGGGCCCAGCAACAGGGCCATCGAGCCAAAAGCACACCAGATGCGCTTCATAAGGAATGTCATGACGTCGATGCCGCTTCTTCCTTCATAGACACTAAATCAAGTGTCTGCCGTATTCGTGCAGAACCCGTTTAAGTAAGGAAGCCGATCGAGCGTACT